>JADMIO010921755.1_pt1 | contig 68371 bp, 57 predicted proteins | sample 8958161 | NCBI WGS metagenome assembly JADMIO01 (sample SAMN16585339, study PRJNA669376) | soil metagenome | isolation source: Crop rotation soil | place: USA: Cullars Rotation, Alabama | collected 2011 | reverse complement strand
AACGAAAGGCCCAGTCTTTCGACTGAGCCTTTCGTTTTATTTGACCATGTTGGTATGATTTAAATTAATACGACTCACTATAGGGTCAGTGCGGCCGCGACTTCAAGTCACGTGAATTCCAAGCTTCGGATCCCACTGTGCTGGAAAGGAACAAGGCGTTCATGGTGGTCGGCGTCGCGATGCTCCTGAGCGCCGTCTTCTGGCTGCTGGGCGCCCGCCACCTGGCGCGCGACACGGCCCGCGCCCAGTCGGCGTGAGGGCGCGGGGAGCGGCACGGTGTTCGTGGCGCCCCTCGTACACCTAAACTCCGCCCATGCCCGCGACTCCGGCTCCGAAAATCTCCGATGTTCCCTCGCCCACCGGGCGCTTCGGCGCGTACGGCGGCGCGTACGTTCCCGAGACGCTGGTCGCCGCGCTGCAGGAGCTCGTCGAGACGTACCAGCGTGCGTGCGGCAACCCGCAATTCTGGGATGAACTGCGGGAGCTGCTCAGGAATTTCGCCGGGCGTCCGACGCCGCTGTACCGGGCCGAGCGCCTCGCGCGCCACGGCGCGGCGCTCAACCGCAAGCAGGGCGGCCCGGGCGAGTGCGCCACGATCTGGCTGAAGCGCGAGGACCTCGCGCACACCGGCGCGCACAAGATCAACAACACGCTCGGCCAGGGGCTGCTCTGCCGCGCGATGGGCAAGCGGCGGATCATCGCCGAGACGGGCGCGGGGCAGCACGGCGTCGCGTCGGCGACGGCGGCGGCGCACCTGGGCCTCGAGTGCGACGTCTACATGGGCAGCGAGGACGCGCGGCGCCAGCGGCTGAACGTGATCCGCATGAAGATCCTGGGCGCACGGGTGATCGAGGTGGACTCGGGCTCGCGGACGCTCAAGGACGCGACCAACGAGGCGATGCGCGACTGGATGGGATCGGTCGAGCACACGCACTACATCATCGGGTCGGTCGTGGGCCCGCACCCGTTCCCGATGATCGTGCGCGACTTTCAGTCGATCATCGGGCAGGAGTGCAAGGCCCAGTCGCTGCGGCTGCTCACCAAGCTTCCCGACGCGATCGTCGCGTGCGTCGGCGGCGGCTCCAACGCCGCGGGGATCTTCTATCCGTTCATCGATGACACGAAGGTTGAACTGATCGGCGTCGAGGCGGGCGGGCGCTCCGGTGAACCGGGCCAGCACGCCGCGTCGATCTCGATGGGCTCCCCCGGCGTGCTGCACGGCTCGCTCAGTTACGTGCTGCAGGACCAGTTCGGGCAGACGAGCGACGTGCACTCGTGCTCGGCGGGCCTGGACTACCCGGGTGTCGGGCCCGAGCACGCGTACTGGAAAGACCACGGGCGGGTGCGCTACACGACGTGCACGGACGCGGAGGCGCTCGAAGCATTCACGCTGCTCGCGCGAACCGAGGGGATCATCCCCGCGCTCGAGACCGCGCACGCGGTCAGCGAGGGAGTGAAGATCGCGGCGAAGATGAAGAAGGACCAGAATGTCGTGATCTGCTGCTCGGGACGCGGCGACAAGGACGTGGAGGAGGCCGCGCGGCTGCTCTCAAGCGGGGGTTGACGGCGATGGTTCGGCGCGCGGGCGCGTCGCTATGCGGCGTGCTCGTCGGGCGCCGCGCCGGAATCGACGAGCCACTCCACGGGATCCCGGGCGCGCACGAGCGAGGCCGGGAGGAGCGGGTCCCCCGCCCGCGCGGCCAGCACGCGCCGGACCACGTCGCGCTTCTCGGCGCCGGTCACCAGAAAGACGGCGCGGCGCGAGGAGCCGATGAGCGGGAGCGTGAACGACACGCGGTCGCGCACCGGTGAGGCCGGGGGCGCCGCGGTGTGGACGACCCATTGATCGCGCTCGGCCAGCGCCGTTCCGCCCGGGAACAGCGAGGCCGTGTGACCGTCCGCGCCCAGTCCGAGCAGCGTCAGGTCGAGCGGAGTCCGGCGGTCGAACGCGCGCAGCTCCCGCTCGTACTCGGCGGCGCAGGCGTCGGGCGCGAGGTGCGTGGGCACGAGGTGCACGTTGGCGGCCGGTATCGGCACGTGGTCGAGCAGCGCTTCGCGCGCCGCGCGGGTGTTGCTGTCCTTGTGGTCGTGCGGCACGCACCGCTCGTCGCCCCACCAGACGTGCGTCGCCGGCCACTCGATCTGTTCGCGCGCGTGGCGGGCGAGGTGACGATAGATCGCGCCGGGCGTGCTCCCGCCGGAGAGCGCGAGAGAGAACCGGCCTCGCGCGCGGACCGCCTGCGCGGCGATCTCCGCGATTCGCGCCGCCGCTGCGATGATGAACGGCTCGCCGGGCGGGTGCACTCGGAAGATCGGTGCGGGGTCGCTCATGCGGCTCGCCTCGTCGCCTAGAGGTGGGTCCAGTGGGCGCCCCAGTCGTGCAGGAGTCCGTCGGCCTCGACGGGTCCCCACGACCCGGCGGCGTACTCGCGGATCGGCGGGGGTTCCTTGAGCAGCGGATCGAAGAGCATCCACGAGCCCTCGACCTCGTCGGAGCGCACGAAGAGCGTGCGGTCGCCGCGCATCACGTCCATGAGGAGTGTTTCGTACGCGTCGGGGAGCGCGCCGAAGACCTCGGAGTACCTGAAGCGCATCTCCTGGGTCTGGATGTCGAGGCCGGCGCCGGGCTTTTTCACCTCGAACGAAAGATTGAAGCCCTCGTTGGGCTGGAGCGCGATGTCGAGGTGGTTGCGGTGGAGTTGACACGAGCCGAACGGGTGAAACATGGCAACCGGTGGACACCGGAAGCTCACCACGATCCGCGACACCTTGCGCCCGAGCCGCTTGCCCGTGCGCATGAAGAACGGAACGCCCTGCCAGCGCCAGTTGTCGATGTTGAAGCGGAGCGCGGCGTAGGTTTCGGTGCGCGAGTCGCGGGCGACGCCTTCCTCGGCGCGGTAGGCAGGCACGGCCTTGTCGCCGATCTTTCCCGGGGCGTACTGGCCGAAGACGGCGTCGCCGGGCGCGAGCGGCCGGATCGCGCGCAGCACCTTGATCTTTTCGTTGGCGACCAGGTCGGCCTCGAGCGCGGCGGGCGGCTCCATCGCCGTGAGGCAGAGGAGCTGCATCATGTGGTTCTGCATGAAATCGCGCACGGCGCCGGCCTGCTCGTAGAAACTGCCGCGCCCTTCGATGCCCAGGTCCTCGGCGACGGTGATCTCCACCTTCTCGACGCGGTCGCGGTTCCAGAGCGGCTCCCAGAGCGCATTGCCGAAGCGGAAGACGAGGATGTTCTGCACCGTCTCCTTGCCGAGGTAGTGGTCGAGGCGGTAGACGCTCGATTCGTCGAAGTGGTCGTGGATCAGCGCGTTGAGCGCCTGCGCCGAGGCGAGGTCGGTGCCGAAGGGTTTTTCGACGACCAGGCGCGTCCATCCCCCCTTGGCCGGTGAGCGGTTCAGCCCCGCGCCGGCCAGCGCCTTGACGGTGGGTGCGAAGGCCGCGAGCGGGAGAGCGAGGTTGAAGATCCGGTTCCCCGGGAGGGCTCGCTCTCGCTCCAGTCGGGCGATTCGGTCGGCGAGCGCCTTGTACGCGCCGGGGGACGAGTCGCCGAGGGACTGGTAGAAGAGATTCTCGCGGCACCAGCGTTCGGCGGCGGCGCGGTCCACCTTGGCGGCGACGAGCGCATCCACGGCCTGGGCGCGGAATGTTTCGTCGGTGAGCGGCGCGCGGGCGGTGCCCAGGATCGCGTGCTTCTCCGCGCGGCGCGGGTCCGCTTCAAGCCGGAAGAGCGCGGGGAGCAGCTTGCGGTGCGAGAGGTCGCCCGTCGCGCCGAACACCACGAGAAGGTGCGGCTCGGCGTGGTCGCGGGCGCTCACGCCTTCCCCCCCGAACCCTTCGCCACGGCGTGACCTCCGAACTGGTTGCGCATGACGGCCAGGAGGCGGTCGGCGTACGAGAACTCATCGCGCGAGCGGAAGCGTGCCATCAGCGAGTGCGTGATCACCGGCGCGGGCACGGAGAGGTCGATCGCTTCGCCGACCGTCCAGCGGCCTTCGCCGGAGTCCGACACGAACGGTTTGATGTCCGAGAGCGTGGTGTCCTGCTTGAGGGCCGCGGCGGTGAGGTCGAGCAGCCAGGAGCGAACGACGCTGCCGACGCGCCAAATCTCGGAAATCTGCGAGAGATCGAGTTTGAGGTCGGTCTTCTTCTGCATGATCGCGAAGCCCTCGGCGTAGGCCTGCATCATGCCGTACTCGATGCCGTTGTGGATCATCTTGACGAAGTGGCCGGCGCCGGGCGGGCCGACGTGACCCCAGCCGGTGGTCGCGGAGGGCGCGAGCGACTGGAAGATCGGGCGCAGGCGTTCGACCGCGTCCTTCTCGCCGCCGATCATGAGGCTGTAGCCCTCGGTGAGGCCCCAGATGCCGCCGCTGGTGCCGACGTCGATGAAGTTCAGGCCCTTGGCCTTGAGTTCGCCGGCGCGCCGGATCGAGTCCTTGTAGTTGGAGTTTCCGCCGTCGATGATCGTGTCGCCCTTGGCCAGGCGGGGCACAAGGTCAGCGATCGCGGCGTCGACCGGCGCGCCCGACGGGATCATCAGCCACAGCGCTCGCGCGGGCTTGAGTTGCTCGACGAGCGCGCCGGTCGAGGCGGCGCCGGACGCGCCGCGCTTCTTCGCGTCGGCGATCGAAGCCTCGTTGCGGTCGTGCGCGACGACGCGGTGGCCGCCGCGCGCCAGGCGCTCGGCCATGTTCGCGCCCATCTTGCCCAGGCCGATCAGTCCGAGTTCCATGGGTGGCCTCCGTGCTGCGCACACGATAGCAGATCGAGGGCGGGGAGCGACGGCGGGCCGTACGGTCAGGCTCGGACGGCGAGCTTCGTGAGGTCGCGGACGTTCCCGATCGAGTCCATCGCGAGGATCGCCGCGCCGAGCCTGTCGCACGCGGGCTTGCCGAGTACCGCATCGCCCAGGGCGTGGAACTTCACGCCGATCTCGTCGGCGGTCATGGGATCGCGCGGGTCACCTTTGGGCACGTCCACGCGCTTTGCGAAGCTCTTCCCGTCCGTCGTCGTGATCGTCACGCAGCTGGGCTGGAACTTGGGGAAGAGCGCCTCGAACTCGTCGTTGGCGACGACCTTCACCTTGTCCATCACCGGGATCAGGCTCTTGTCGAGGACGCGCTCTTCCTTGAACTGCAGGGGCGTCACCATCCCGTCCACCAGGCCGACGGCCATGCAGTAGGGGAGGGAGTGATCGGCGGTCTCCTTGCTGTCGGGACGATACTTGTGCGGGTCACCGAGGATGTCCGCGGCGCGGGCGATGACTTCGACCTTGATCTCGGTGACCTGCGCCGGCTTGATGCCGTTCTCCTTCACGCACTTCATCATCGCCGTGAGCGGCGCGTGCGAGAGGGCCTCGATCGGAAAGCTCTTCATGCCGCAGTCGAGAATCCGGTAGTGATCGCTCGAGGACCTGGGCAGCTTTTCCAGCAGCATCTCGGTGTTGAACTTCGCGGGGGCGCCCTTGTGGTGGACGTGCCCGAAGACCGCGTACAGACCCTCCTTGCCGTCGATCATGTGCTCGGGGCCGGAGTAACCGCGCCTGGCGAGGAGCGCCGACTCGACGCCCATGCGCGTCGCCCACGGGTCGACCGTGTTCTTCATGTTGGTGAGCCTGCCGGCCGTCACGGCGCCCGGCGTGAACGTGCGCGAGGCGCTGATGCCGATCGCCTGCACCGTCTGGTCAACGGTCAGATCGAGCACGCGCGCCGCGGCGATCGGCGCCGCGAAGGCGGTCAGTGTCGCGTGGTGCCAGCCGTACTCGCGGATGCCGGGCACGCCGAATTCGCAAAGGCGTTGTTCGACTTCGTACGCGATCACCGTCGCGAGGATCAGATCCTTTCCCGACTTGCCGAGCATCTCGCACAGCGCCAAGGGGCCGCAGATGATGTCGGACGGGTGGCACGGGTCGGCTTTCCAGTAGATGTCGTTGTAGTCCATCGCGCGGACCATGTGGTTGTTCACGAACGCGGCGTCCACGGGGTTGGTCCTGAAGCCCGAGACGAAGAGCGTGCAGGGGAAAACCCGACGATTCGAGGACTCGTCGTCGGCGTGGCCCGCCATCTCCTTGTGGTGCGCGACGAGGATGTGCGAATCGTCCTGCTGGCTTCCGCCCAGGGCGCACCCCATCGAGTCGTACCAGAAGAGTTTCGCGCGTTCGATCGCACCCGGCGAGAGGTGCTCGTATTTCAGGGCGCACGCCCATTCGGCCAGCGCGTGCGAAACGTACTTCTTGTTCGGATCGACGGCGGTCTTGGCCATGGGTCAACCTCTTCGAGGCCTCGAATCGTGGGCCGCGCCGCGCGGCTCACGGTCAAGGTAGCGACTTCGCGGCCTGGCGGCGCGCCGCTCGCCATGCCGAGCAGAGATCGGCGGCCGCGCTCTCCCAGCGCGGGAACTCGAACGCGAATCCGCCCTCGAGGAGCCGGCGCGGCTCCACTCTGCGGCTCTTCAGGATCAGTTCTGTCTCCGTCCGCATGAACACCGCACCCAGTTCGAGCATCCACGCCGTCGCGGGGAGGCCGATCTTCACGCCCGCGGCGTCGCGCAGGATGCGCATGAATTCCGCGTTCGGCAGCGGGTTCGGCGAGCACAGATTGAACGGTCCGGTCGCGTCGTCGCGTGCGATGAGCCAGTCGACGGCGCGGCAGAAGTCGCGCTCGTGAATCCACGAGATGTACTGTCGCCCGTCGCCTGCGCGTCCGCCCAGACCCCTGCGCACAAGCCCCATCAGCGTGTCGAAGATGCCGGCGGGGTCCGCGCTCATCGTCATCGCCGAGCGCAACAGCACCTTGCGCGTGCGCGGCGTCGCGGCCCGCTCGCACTCGCGCTCCCAAGATGTGGCAACGTCGATGCTGAACTTCCACGTCTCGGGCGCGACCGGCTCCGATCCGCCGATTTTCCCCGTCGCCTCGTGGTTGGGCGCGTCGAAGCGGTGTGCGTAGATCGTTGCGGTGCTGGCCTGCAGCCACACGCGCGGCGGCGATCCACACGCCGCGATCGCCTCGCCGACCACGCGCGTCGACTCGATACGCGAATCCATGATCTCCGCGCGGTTGCGCGCGTTGTAGCGGCAGTTCACGCTGCGGCCGGCGAGGTTGATCACCGCGTCCGCGCCTTCGAACGCGCGCGCCCATGGGCCGAGCGTGCGGCCGTCCCAGGTCACGCTCCGCCACGGAGCGGTGACCGGCGACCGGCTCAGCACGCACACCTCGTGACCCGTGCGAACGAAGTGGCGCGCGAGAATCGTGCCGACCTGCCCCGATCCGCCCGGGATCACGACGCGCATGGCGACCCCCGATCACGCCGTCCTACATCTCGACCGGTCCGAGACCCATCGCCCGCCGCCACGCCGAGAGTTGCCCGAGATGGAACGACTCATGCTTGACCATGAGCGTCACGAGAAGTTCGCCGATGGTCGGGAACGTGGCTCGCAAGCGTTCGAGAGGTGTGGTCTCGGCGAACCGTGAATCGGGCATCGCGTCGAGCGCCGTGGCGGCCTCGTCGTGAAGGCGTGTGAATTCAAGAACGATGGCACGCGGGTCGGGGTAGTCGTGCGGATTCACCGTGACCTTCGAGCCGCGGCCGTACGGGCGGCCGAGCGGGTCCTCGAACGCCTCGGCTCGCATGAGTGCACCGACGATCGGCCCGTACACGTTGAGATGGCAGAGGATCCACGCGGGGTGGTTGATGATCTTCCCGGGCGCGGGCTGGGCCAGGAACTGGTGCGGAGCGATGTCCTCGACGAGTCGACGGGCGTAGTCGCCATTGCGAACCCAGGCCAGGCGGAGCGCGCTCCTGAGAATGTCGCTCATGCATGGACTATACCGGCGTGCGGTCAGCCCGCTTCGCGAGCGGCGACCCTCGCCGGCATCGAGGATTGACGGCGCGATCAGGCGGCGTATTTCGCCACTTCCGTCGCGACCTCCAGCGTGGTGTTCTTCCCGCCCATGTCGTATGTCCTGGCCTTACCTTCCTTGATGACGCGGGCGATCGCCGATTCAAGGCGCGCCGCCTTGTCGCTCTCCTTCAGCCACTCGAGCATCATCTTGGCTGTCAGCAGCATCGCGTGCGGGTTCACCTTGTACTGGCCGGCGTACTTGGGCGCGCTGCCGTGCGTGGGCTCGAAGACGGCGTACTTGTCGCCCAGGTTCGCCGAGGGCGCAAAGCCCAGCCCGCCCACCAGCCCCGCGCACAGGTCGCTCACGATGTCGCCGAACATGTTCTCGGCGACGAGCACCGAGTAGTCCTGCGGGTTCTTGAACATCCACATGCAGATGGCGTCGATGTTCGCCTCGTCGGCCCAGATCTTTCCGTTGGCCGGCGACTCGTACTCCTTGGCCATCTCGCGGAAGATCCGCGTCATCAGCCCGCCCGTCTCGCGCAGCACGTTGGGCTTCTCGACCAGCGTGACGCGCTTGCGACCGGTCTTCTTGGCGTACTCGAACGCTTGGCGGCAGATGTTCGTGCACCCCTGCTTGCTCACGATGCGCGTGGAGAGCGCGATGTTCTCGAATCCCTTCTCCTTCCACGGCTTCATCTTGGGGTTGGCGCACAGCGCCGTGTACACGCTCTCGGGGAGCGGGTGGAACTCGACCCCACCGTACATCCCTTCGGTGTTCTCGCGGAACACCACCTGGTCGATCATGACGTCTTCGGCCGACGGGTTCGCCAGTCTGGTCCCGCGATAGTTCAGCGGGTTCCCCGCGTAGCTCTTGCACGGCCGCATGTTCGTGTGCAGGTTGAACATCTGCCGCAGCTTCACGATCGGCGAGAAGTAGACGAGGTTCTTGTCCTTCAGCCCGGGCGCGAGCTCTTTCTTCGCGTCGTCCTGCGGCTTGCTCGTGATCGCCCCGAAGAGCCCGCACGTCGTCCCCTGCAGCGCCTTCACGGTGCGGTCCGGGAGCGCGTTGCCCTCGTTGCACCAGAACTCCCAGCCGATGTCGCAGGGGATGTACTCGGCGTCGAACTTCATCGCGTCGAGCACGAGCCGGGCGCCGTCCATCACGTCCTTGCCGATCCCGTCGCCTGGCATCCAGGCGATTCTGTACTTGGCCACACGTACCTCCTTCTTTTGACCGGGGCTATGGCGGTCAGCGTAGCGCTGCGATCGTCGCGGCAATCGCGATCAACGTGACCTTCGCCTGCACAGTTTCTCCGCGATCAATCGCTTGAACTCTGCCGTGTGCGCGGCGATCCGCTCGGCGTTGCAGTCGCGGCAGAGCCAGGCTTTGCGACGAGTACCGCGCAATCCCATCAAATGCACCTGCGGCCCGCCGCACCGCTTGCAGCGCAAGTCAGGGGATGTCCACGTGACCTTCGGCCGCAAGTCCGGACGAAGCGCCGACAGAGCCGCGATCGCCGCCAGCGAGAACGAGTTCATGTCGCCGAAGGGCCGGAGAGATGTTGCGGTTGCAAGGACATCGAGGCGGCCGTCGAGAGCGGAAACCCCGAACAGCGACAGGCGTCGGAGCGTCTTGAGCGAGCCCAGCGGCGCGAGCGTTCGAAAGACCAGCCGCTTTCCGGACGCATCCCAGGACGGCAGCGACGCGAGTTCGAGCTCTTGCAGGCGCCGAAGCCTCGAAAGGGGCGCAAGGTCTCGCACGTTGGGAAGGTGCAGGATTCGGAGTTTTCGGAGCCGCTTGAGCTCCGCCAAGGGTTTGAGATCGGGAGCCGGCCAGTCGAAGACGACGAGGGCTTCGAGCTTCTTGAATCGCCCCAAGACTTCGAATGACCGCAAGCCGCTCAACCAGAGATACAGGGAGCGAAGGTTCTCTGATGCCTCCTGCAGCGTTTGCAAGGCCCGGCGGGGCGGCAGATATGCGAGCACAAGATCGAAGCCGTTCCCAGTTCGAATACTCGCCATGATCACCGGTCAGCCTATGCGAAACCGGCTGCTCGCGCACCGAGACGCCGACACATCGACTTGCTATGCCTAGAGCATCTAGGTATACTCGGATCATGCCACGCCAGCCCCAACCCCCCGACCCCGGCCTCCTCCAGGGCACCCTCGACACCCTCATCCTCCGCACCTTGGAATCCAGGGGCAGCCTCCACGGCTACGCCATCGCCCGCAGCATCGAGGAATCCTCCGGCGAGCGCTGGAAGATCGAGGAGGGCTCCCTCTACCCCGCGCTCCGCCGCCTCGAGCAGCGCGCCGAGGTCGATGCCGAGTGGGGCCCCAGCGACACCGGCCGGCGGGCCCGCTTCTACACGCTCACTCGCTCCGGGCGCCAGCGCCTGGCCGCTGCGAAGCGCGACTGGGCATCGCTCGCGCAGACCATGCAGGCGTTCCTCGGGCTCGGCTCTCGCTCCGCGCGCCCGGCAGCGGAAGGTGCGTCATGAGCCCACGCGATGCTCCGCCGGCGCGCGCCCCGGACTCGCCCGGTGATTCCGATGCGCTCGATGCCGAACTCCGCGAAGAGTTCGATCACCACCTCGATCTCCTCGCCGCCAGCGAGCGCGAGTCCGGCCTGTCCGAACCCGGCGCGGCGGAGCGAGCGCTCCGCCGCTTCGGAGACCCCGCGCGCTACGCGCGCCGTTGCCGACACATCGTCCTTGGAGAACCGCTCATGAAGACCAAGCTCCTGATCGGCTGGAACATCGTCCTCACCGTCGCCGTCTGCTTTGCCTCCCTCGTCGCGTACCGCGCGTACACCCGGAGCGTCGGCCCGCTCGTCGGCTCGGGTTCGGTGCGCGCCACGCTCTCCGATTCCGACCGCAAGGCCATTCTCCGTTCCATCTGGGGCGATACCGCCGGCATCGTCGAAGTGAAGGGCGCCGTGGCCAGCCCCGGGCGATTCCAGACGTCGCTCGACTCGCCGCTCAGCGTCGCGCAGCTCGTCGAGATGGCCGGCGGCGCCAACCCCGACGCCAAGATGGTTGCCATGGCTCGCCCTGACATCGGCGGCGAGGCGTACGTGAGCCTCAAGAACGCCTTCAAGAACCGCGAGGAAACGCAGCTCATGCCCGAGCCCGGATCGGTGATCGACGTGCGGTGACCTGACTGCCATGCGTGGGCAGGATCGAAATCGCACCGGGCTCACACGCTCGCGAGCCGCCGCTTGATCACGGCCTCTGCGCCTCCCGCGACGACCAGCTCCTGCGCCACTGGCGACAGCGCCGGGAATTTGAAGATCCCCGCCGCGGGCATCGACGGGTCCCACGGCTCGGGGGAGACGCTCAGGGAGCTCTTCCCGTAGTCGATCTCGGTCTCGCCCACCACGGCCGTCTTCGCCGAGGCGCTCAACTTTCCCTTCGTGCCCATCTCGCGCAGCCACGCGACCAGGTTCGGGCACTCGAAGCACACGAAACCGTTATTGAACGCGTTCCTCTTGTACGTCTCGCTGAAACTCGCCGCGATCACGCAAGGGATGCCGAAGTATTTCAGCGCCGTCGCCGCCTGCTCGCGGCTCGAGCCCGTGCCGAAGTTCAGTCCGCCCACGATGACGTCGCCGGGCTTGGCGAGCGACTTGAATGCCGGGTCGTAGTTCTCGAAGATCACCGCCGCCATCTGCTCCGGCGTCATCGCGTCGTTGTACGTGTGCTTCCCGGCGTAGATGCCGTCGGTGTTGAGGTTGTCCTTGTCGAGCCAGAGAAGCCTGCCGCGCACGCTCGCCGGGAAACCGTCGATCACCTTGACCTCGCCCGCCGCCGGGGCGGCGGTGGGGGCTGGACGCTTGATCGCCGTGCGGACTGAAGTCTGCTCGAACTTCGTGGGAGAGCAGATGTACCCGGCGACCGCGCTCGCCGCGACCACCGCCGGCGACCCGAGATACACCAGCCCCGCGCGATCGCCCATGCGCCCTTCAAAGTTCCTGTTCGTCGCGCTGATGCCGACTTCGCCCGCCTTGATCGTGCCCTTCCCGAGCCCGATGCACGTCCCGCACCCCGGTGGCAGTTCGATCGCGCCCGCGTCCACCAGCGCGCCCCAGTGTCCGTCGCGCGCGGCCCGCTCCTGCACCTCCGCGCTCGCCGCGGCGAGGTAGAACTCGACTCCCGGCGCGATCTTCTTCCCCTTCGCGATCGCCGCGGCCCCCGCGATGTCCTCGTACCGTGCGTTCACGCACGACATCAGCCACGCCTTGTTGATCTTTACCTTCCTGGCTTCGATCTCCGGCAGGGCGTGCATGGTCTTGACGTCGTTCGGTCCCGACACGTGCGGCACGATCGTGGACAGGTCAAGTTCCAATTCGATCGCGTACACGGCACTGGTGTCGGGCGCGAGCGAGGCCCGCTCGGCCCACCATCGATCGATATCCACGCGCGAATAGCGCCCGAGCGATGCGGGGTTCCGAGTCCCGGGGCGCCGTCCCTTCTCGAAATAGTCGGCGCGCGTGTAGAGATAGCTCTTCAGCACATCGTCGAACGGGAACAGCCCGACCAGGGCTCCCCACTCGGTTGTCATGTTCGCGATCGACATGCGCTGATCGGCCGAGAGCCCCGCGACGCCCTCGCCGTGGAACTCGACGGCGTGGTTGAGCACTTCGTCCTTGTTGAAGAGTCCGCAGAGCGCGACGATCACGTCTTTGCCGACCACGCCCGGCCGCAGCGCGCCGTTGAGCACCACCTTCGCCACCGGCGGTACCTGCCACCACGTCGTTCCCGTCGCCCAGATGCTCGCCGCGTCCGTGCGGACGACGGGCGTCCCGAGGCAGCACATCGCCCCGTACAGGTTCGAGTGCGAATCGCTGCCGACCACCATCGACCCCGGTACGACGTACCCCTGCTCGACCATCACCTGGTGGCTGATGCCGGTACCGGCCGGGTAGAAATCGATCCCGTGCTGACTTGCGAACGCCTCGATCTTCGCGTACTTGCCGAGATTCTCCGGGGTGATGTTCTGAATGTCATGGTCGATCGCGAAGACGGGCTGGCGCGGGTCGGCGATCTTCGTCGCGCCGATCTGCTTGAACTTGGGGATCACCGCCCCCGTGTTGTCGTGGGTCATCACGTGCTTGGGCCGGATCGTGACGAAGTCACCGGTGCGCACGACCTGGCCCGGCGCAAGCCCGACTGCGTGGCGGGTGGCGAGTTTCTCGATGAGAGTGAGGGGGGGGGTGGCCATGCGCAGATCCTACCGGACCTGATCGAGCGGTCATCCTGCCCTCCCTGCGCAGGCCCTCCCCCTCTCCGACTAAGCACTCAACAACCACTCGCCTCGGGGCGATACCCCTCCTATTCTGCTTCTCCCATGGCGCCCCGTTGCATCTTCGCGACGCCTGTTCAGACCCCGCGGAATCCCCGCGCCGCCACAAAATCGCTCAAAAAACAGGGCAATGGCTCCGCCGCGCTTCCCGCGTTGACCGTTTGAGCGATCCCCGTATCGCCAACTGAACGGCCCGCGGCAAGCCCGCGGGCCTTATCGCTTTTGGCCTCGCGCGAGGTCGGGCGACACCGCTCCTTCCCTTGTTCCGGTTCCCATCCGACACGCAGCATTCCACGTCCGACATCCCTTGGAGTCTCTCATGCTCGGTCCCATCACCGTCCCCCCGTTTTCGATCATCGAATCCACGCTCCGCGAGGGCGAGCAGTTCGCCAACGCCTTTTTCTCGACCGAGCAGAAGGTGCAGCTTGCCCGCCTGTTGGACGATTTCGGCGTCGAGTACCTCGAGCTCACTTCCCCCGTCGCCAGCCCGCAGAGCCGCGCCGACTGCGAAACCATCGCCGGCCTCGGCCTCCGCGCCAAGATCCTGACCCACATCCGCTGCCATCCCGACGACGCGAAGGTCGCGCTCGCGACCGGCGTGGACGGGGTCGACGTCGTCATCGGCACTTCGTCTCACCTGCGCCGCTTCAGCCACGGCAAGACCATCGATGAAGTGATCTCGATCGCGCGCGACGTGATCCCGGCGCTCCTCGAGTCCGGCGTCGAGGTTCGCTTCAGCACCGAGGACAGCCTGCGCTCCGAGCCCGAGGACCTCTTCCGCGTCTACGAGGCGGCCGATGCGCTCGGTGTGCACCGTGTCGGCGTCGCCGACACCGTCGGCGTCGGCTCGCCCCGTCAGTTGTACGAACTGGTCCGCGAACTTCGCCGGCGCGTGAAGGCCGACATCGAGTTCCACGGCCACAACGATTCGGGCTGCGCGATCGCCAACGCGTTCGTCGCCCTGGAGGCCGGTGCAACGCACATCGACACGACCGTGCTCGGCATCGGCGAGCGCAACGGCATCACGCCCCTGGGCGGGCTCATCGCGCGTCTCGCCGCGGTCGACCGCGCGAGCGTTCAGAAGTACAACCTTCCCCTCCTCCGCGAGATCGATCAGACCGTCGCCGAGCTCGTGGGCATCGATGTCCCCTTCAACAACTACATCACCGGGTTTGCGGCCTTCACCCACAAGGCCGGCATCCACGCCAAGGCCGTCCTCAACGATCCCAGCACCTACGAGGCCCTGCGCCCCGAGGACTTCGGCCTCTCGCGCTACGTCAACATCGCGCACCGCCTGACCGGCTGGAACGCCGTCAAGGGTCGCGCCGAGCAGCTGGGCCTGACGCTCCGCGACGATGAGATCCGCGAGATCACCCGGAAGATCAAGGCTCTCGCGGATGTGCAGCCCGTCACGCTCGAGCAGGTGGACGGGATGCTCCATGGCGCGGCGCACCACGGCGCGCCGGCGTCAACCTCGGTCGCGACCGCGTGATCAGCGATCCGCCCACGGCCGATCGTCGCGCGCCAGCGCCTTGCGCACGGCGCGGGTGTCTGTCCCCGGCATCTCGCGCTCGACGATTTCAACCGTCTCTTCAACGAGCCGCTTCAACTCCAGAGCGGCGTCGCGCGCCGGCCTTGTCCAGAGTGAGTCCAGACGAGGCCCGAGGTCCCGCGGCTTGATCTCCAGCGATCCGATGAACGCCGCCGTCCGCTTGAACTGAAAGGACGTGAAGAACTTCCGGTTCACCCCCGCCAGCGAGCCCAGCAGGTTGAACGTCGAATCCAGGAGCGCCTGCCTGATCCACATCGCCGCGTCCCGGGTCTCGAGCCGTCCGATCACACCCCACAGGGCGAAGAACTTCAGGTGATGCTTCACCATCGCCGCGCGAAGCGCCTCGGGGTACGCGCGAATCTCCCGCTTCCACGCCTCCAGCCTCGTCTCTCCCGAAACCGCGATCGAGATCAGCGTTCCCGACATCGCCTTGTGCAGGGGGCTCCCGGGATCCTCTCCGGCGAGCGTCCGGCGCATGTCGCGCTCCCACACCGCGACGGTGGTGTGTCCGACCTGCACCTCGACGCCGCGCAGGCGAAAACTCTCCAGGAACTCGCCCTCCGCGTACGAGCCCATGTTCAGGACGAGCGCCGACCCGCCCACGCGCTCGCGCACCGCGCGGATCTCCGCCTCGGGGGGGAATGCGTCGTAGTACACCGTCGAATCCAGGTCGGAATGCTTGTCCGACAGCCCCTCGGTGCTCGAGCCGGTGATCGCCGCGCACGCAACGCCGGGCATGCGTGCGTATGCGCCGAGAACGCTTCGGCCGAGTGAGAGCAGAAATTCCGATGGTGTGGGCATTCGTCGTCCCAGGTATGCGAACGCGCCTAGCGAGCAACGCTCGTGCACCGGCGCTCCAGATCGCGGATGCGCAACTTCCCCTTTCCCGGCGCGAACTGCACGCCCTCGCGCCGCAATCGGCGGGCTTGGACCAGTCCGCCACCGGGAAAGCGGTCGTTCATCGAGCCGTCATCGCGCACGGTCCGCCACCACGGCGTGACGCGTTTCCTTCCCGCCGCGGCGTCCTCTTCCGCCGCCTCCGCGGCCAGGCGCGCAAAGATCCCGGTCGTGAGCGGGCAGCACGCGTCCACGTCCGCGCGGCGCGCCAGCGCACGCCGGATTTCTCCCGTCGTGATCACCTTCCCCTTTCGCGGCACGCGCATCATCGCCTCCACATCCAGAGGGCGCGGCACGATCATCGTGCCCTCCCCGAGCGACCTCCGCATCGCCGGCGGGATCGGGAACGCCTTCCCGTGACTCGGGTGCTCGACGTCGAGTTTCTCCCGTGCGGTCTTGCGGGCGTTCCGCTTCCCGCCCGTGCGTTCTCGCTTCATTTCACGCCCTCCGCGCGCGCGCGACCGCTCATTTTCCGCTGTCCGGCGCGGATTTGGTGAGCGGCTTGGACCTGCGCAGCTGCTCGTCGAAGAACTCCTTCGATACCTTGAGTGTCCGCTCCAATTCCGTCCCGGCCCAGCCGTGGTCGGCGCCAGCGATGATCTCCGCGCGCCCCTCCACTCCCGCCTTGGTCATTGCCTCGATCATGTGCGCGGGCTGAGTCACGGGAACGAGTCGGTCTTTGCTTCCCTGAAACAGGAGCGTCGGCGCATCTCCTGTCGTCACGTAGGTCACCGGTGACGCTGCCTTCCAGCGCTCCGCAGCGCCCTCGGGCTCCGGCCCGACAAAGTCCGCCACCAGTCCCCGCGACTGCACCGGGATGTCGGCCGCGCCGAGCAGGGTCGGCCCGAAGAACGACACCACCGCGCGGACCTTTCCCGTGTCTGCCGGGTCTTCGCCAACGATTCCCATACCGTCCTTAGCGTCGAGCACGCCGAGCATCATCGAAAGGTGCGCCCCGGCCGAGAACCCGATCGCCCCGATCCGGTCGGGATCGATCCCGTACTCCTCGGCGTGCTTGCGGAGGAACCGCACCGCCGCGGCACAGTCTTCCACCTGCGCGGGGAACCTGTGCTGCGGACAGAACCGGTAGGACACCGTCGCCGCGACGTACCCTTCCTTTGCCAGCCCCTGCACCAGCGCGTCGAGGTGTGTCCGATCGCCCGCGCGCCACGCCCCGCCGTGGATCGCGACGATGCACGCGTGCTTCTTCCCATCCTCCGCTGGGCGTGCGAGATTCAGTTTCAATTCGATATCGCCGTCGTCCGCGTGGCGCGTGATGTATGTGATGTCGCGATCGAATCGTGCCTCGCCGTCACGGCGCGCGGGCCTCGTCGCGCCGACGGCGAACAATCCCGCGAACACGTACGCCGCGACTCCGACAACCATCCGCGTCCGCATGACTCTTCTCCCGACTGTAAGCTAGATCGGCCGCCCGGCGGCCGCGTTCTCAGTTTCAACGTCTCGGTTCATCGCGCGAGCCGGTCGTCCGCACTCCGGGCACTTCGCTCCACCCTCCAGCCCGCGCAGGTCATATCCGCAGGCGCGGCACTGCCACGCTTCGCGCCGCGCGCGTCGCCACACCGCCGCGCCGATCGCGGGAACCGTGAACGCCAGTGTGGGAATCCAGAGCGGCGCCCGCACGAACCACCAGCGCGGGGAAAGCGTCACTCCGGCCGCATCGAAACGCGCCGGGTAGTTGTGCCAGTCCGGGTCGAAGCGCGGCGGCGTAATCCTGAAACGCGCCTGAGCATTTGCTGTTGCCCGCCCCGGCACGGCCTCGCCCCAGTAGAAGTGAATGGTCCCTTGTCGCAGCGCCACGGATCCCCACGACCCCTGCGTCTGTGCATCGACCAAGCACCCGATCGCAAGAAGCCCTCCGAACACGACAGCCCCGACGGTCAGCACCGTCGCCGATCGAAAACGCCTCGCGCTCGCGGCCCTCGGCATCGTCACGCACAGAGTGTACGAGTCTGCGCCCCGTGCCCCCGCCTCGCATCTTGACCCACTCCGTACCTGAAATCCGCTCCGCGCGTTCCCGAATAGCATTCTTGGGTCCCGGGCGCTCGAGCGCGGCAAGGATTTGGGGGCGCTCAATCGTCCGAGGGGAGGCGCACCATGCCGATGTTCATGCCATCGCTGCTCGCCGCGATCGACACCAACGGCCTCATCGTGATCTCCCTCGTCACCGGATCGTGCATCGTGCTCTACGCGATCTACAGCGTCCGTAAGTTCATGGAGACCAGTGCGCGCGAGAAGACGAAGCGCGAGGTCTCCGCCTACGTTGCCGAGGGGACGCTCACGGCTGCCGACGGCGCCAAGCTGCTGACCGCCGGCACCGACGAGGCCGAGCGCATGATCGCCGATGGCGTCGCGTGGGGCATTGTCAAACCCGAGAAGGCCGAGAAACTGATCCGAGCCATCCGCAACCAGCCGTCGGATTCCGCACCCGCGCCGGCCGGCGCGCCCGTCCGGGCGTCGTAGCCGACCTTCAACCCGGCGCGGGCTCGACCTTCCGGCACGTCCCGCACCAGAAGATGTAGTCCGTATCGACGGGTGTTCCCCCGAGATCCTTCACCAGCGTCGCGATCTGGCCGCGGTGATACCACGAGTGTCCGAAGACCTGCGTGAGGAGGTCGAGCACGTTCCACGCGTATGTGGTGCCGTCACGCGCGGCGTACGTGAACTCGCGCCCCAACTCCGCTTCGTCCAGGCGCGCGAGGTATGAGGTCCACGCCGCTTCGATCGACGCCAGCCAAGGGCGGATAGTGTCGAGCGTGTGCCCGGCCGGGAAGATCGCGGTCGGCCGCTCCGCGAAGGCGCCCAGCCGGAAGAGCCACATCTGACGCGCGACCACCAGGTGCGCCAGCTTGTCCACACAACGCTGGAACTCAGGCGAGGAGCGATGCTCACCGGGTACGGATTCGAGCATCGCGAGAGTCTTGGCGTTGCAGTCGCGCTCGTACTCGTACCAGCGACGAAAACGATCGGGGAATGAAAACGGTTCGGGCATCGGCATCTCCTCGGCGCTCGAGAAGCGCGATGATACCTATCGGAGTACGGAGTCCGCGCAAGTTCGCGCTCGTGTGAACGGCGGCTACGACCCCAGCACGATCTGATTCCCCTCCGAATCCTTCATGATCGCCATCGTGCCCCACGGCTGCTTCTGCGGCGGTTTGACGAACTCGACGCCCTTGGCGGTGAGCTCGGCGTACGTCTTCTCGACGTCATCGCAATCGAACGACGCGCCGCTGAGCGTGCCGACGCGATCCTCCTGCCCCGGCGTCGTGAAGAGCGCGATCCCGGTCTCCCCCTTCGGCGGCTTGATCTCGATCCACCGCTGCCCGGGACCCATCGGCTGGTCGGTGATCAGCGTGAACCCCAGCTTGTTCAGGTAGAAGTCCAGCGCCCGGTCCTGGTCGCGCACGGGTATTGTCGTGAACTTGATCTTGCGGATCATGCGTGCTCCTTGGGTTGAAGTGCTCCGCAACGTGGTGCCCCGCGCCGTGCGCGAGCGTGTTTCACCATACCCGCCGCGCACGGTCGTTCAAGCCCGCGCGCACCCCGCGCCTCAAGATCGCGCCGGCGACTACTATACTGACCGAAGCTATAGTGGTGAATGGCACAGATCGCTGTCGACGTCTACATCCTCGACTCGCTCCTCCCCGACCTCGTGGGCCACGACCGGCGTGCCGCGGCGTTCATTGTGTACCTGCACCTCTATCGACGCGCCGCGGAAGAACCGAACTGGGCGATCCGTATGTCGCACCAGTCGATCGCCGGCGCAACGGGCCTCTCGCGGAGCGCTGTGCAGGGCGCGCTCGCCCACCTCCAGAAGCGGCAGCTTCTTTCCACAACGCGTGCCAATCCCACCGCCGTACCCCTCCACCGTGTGCTGAGACCGTGGACCCGACCAGGTCGCGGAAGGGCGTGATTCGCCTACACAAGCCTCTCCTCACAGTGCGGGCAGGTGTATTGGTCATCTCCGATCGGATCGAAGATATGCGAAGCTGCCTCCAGCCAACCCCGCCCGGCCATGATCGCGCCACAACAGATCGCGACCTCACGAAACGAGTCCGCCCCCGAGAGCGCCCGAACTGCCAATTCCGAAAGCCGCGCAACCGCCGACTCATACGCCGGTGCCAAATCCGGCGGCATCTTGCCCCGCCGGTTCTGACTCACCGCAATGGCGGTTATCAGATTCAGTGCCCACAGCGCCGGCCGCGGCTCCGCGCGCTCCGCAATATTCGCCAAGTGCGGCATCGCGGCGAAAGACGCCTCGTAGACCGAACCCTGATGACAAATCGATCCGAACAACTGATCCCACACCGGATCATCGACGTCACGGTTCGGCTGTGCAAGGAGTTGCCCGAGCAGACCCGGCGTGTCGACCGCTGGCCCGTACGCATGGCTCAATTCGCTCCACCGGGGATTGTCCAGTGGGAGAGGTTGTATCGTCGCCACCAGTCAACCTCCTGGTACGGTGAATCCATCGAATTTGCTGTGACTACCTCGCCGCCTTCCCCAGCACCTTCGCAATATCAAAGTCAATGAAGTCTGCGTGGTGGAAGATCCAGCTCTCGATCGTCCGCTCCACCTTGTCCCCTTCGTGGCTGTGCGTCGCCACGATGTGCATCACCTCGGGCGGGATCCCGTGCTTGAAGCACAGCGCCACCCCGCTGAACGGGTGCCGCAGCATGTCGCCGTAGAAGCCCTTCACCACCGCGGGCTTGCCGTCCGGGCCGGCCTTCTTGTCGAACTCGAGCATCTTGCCGACGTCCGCGAGCAGCGACCCCGCGATCAGCACGTCGAGGTTCACAGGGATCCGCGTTCCGAACACTTCCTTGAGCACGCCCGCGATCGCGACGCACTGTTTGCAGCAACTGTTCAGGTGCTCGACGAACCGCAGGTCGATCTTCCCTGCAAGGAGCGTGAACGGGATCGCCCGGATCTCGTCGAACGTCCACCCCTTCCCGCCGCACCCGGTCGTCAACGCCTCATCCCACACCGCCGCGACCTTGTCGCGCAGCGCGGCGTCCTTGATGTCCATCAGGTTCGGGAAGAGGGTCGCGATGTCCTTGGTCGTGTGTTTCTGCGCCATGCACGCAGGATATCGCGCGTACCGAGGTAGCGGGGGAGTCAGCGCCTAAGGGTGTTGAGGTCAAGCCTCTTGACCACGTGAGCATCCAAGTCGGACCCCGTCGCGCCGCCCGCGCCCGCTCTTATCGCGCGCTGTTCACGTTCTCCCAGTATTCCTTCGACTCCACCACCGGCACCACCTCAAACTCCACGAGGTCCTCCCATCTCTCGATCCATGGCCCAAGCGCCGGGGCACTCGACGCTCTCATCACCTGAAAGCACCGTCCCGTCGCGCTCTCAACCCAGCTCGCTATGTACTCCACGCCCTCGGGCATCATCCGCCCGCACCGCGCAAACCGTTCGCCCACGGCCTTCGGATCGCCGCCCCTGAACCGCTCGATGACCATGAACAGCATCCTCGAACTACGCGGTTGATTCCGATCGGGTTCTTCCACCTCCCCCCACACCCGTCTTGTCATTCGCCGTCCTTCCGCCCCACGCGTTTCAGTACGAACCGCGAGCGAAGCGACCGGTCGATCTTCACAATCGCGCCGTACCGGCGCCCGCAGATCGAAAGTGCAACCCCATCGCTGCAAGGTTTCTTCCCCACTCGGCAAGTCTCATTGACCCGGCCACACGCGGCAGACCTCACGGCCTGCCGCGAGCCGGGCCCACGCGAGGCTCCGCCGCCCGCGTGACACAAACGACCCGCTCACGAGGAGACAAGCCATGACCGCACGCACGATTCTCAGCGCTATCGCCACGTCCGCACTCGCTGCCTCGGCCTCCGCCACAAACTACGGCATCACCTGGATGTCGCTGGCCCCGACGCCGTTCGGCTCGCCGCCACCGTACAACGGCAACTACTTCCTCCCCGGCGTCGGCGCCGTGAACATGACCTACAACGCCGACCCTGACTTCACCGAAGCACGCCACCAGAACGCGATCCTCGACAACGGCAGCACGCTCTTCGGCGGCAACAGTTCGTCGTGGGGCGCGTGGGAGGGCCTGGCCCGCACCAACTGGGCCTTTTCAGGCACCCTCAAGACCACGTGGACCGTCACGTTCACCTTCAGCGGCAACATCCCGGCCGGCACCCTCGCCCTCGGCGTCACCGGCCTCGGCCGGCGCGACCCGCGCCCCGGTGAGAACGCTCCCGACTGCATCACCGAACTCACGTGCGGCCAGAACGGCACGTTCCTCGGTGACTGGGTCAACGGCTTCTACGGCCCCACGCAGTTCACCGGCAGCGCGGGCTCGTTCCACATGCAGAACTCTCTCACCGGTCCCAACGGTCAGGACCCGTGGTGGAACACCTACCTCAGCGCTACCCGCATCGATGACACCGTCAGCTCCATCACCGTCAAGATCGCGCAGACCGCCGGCGATGGCATGGGACTGAACATCGGCGTGCTCACGCCTGCCCCCGGTTCGCTTGCACTCCTGGGCGCTGGCGGTCTCATCGCGGCGCGCCGTCGCCGCGCCTGATCGAAGTCGTCCCGCGGCGGCGCGGGTCATCATTCTCCTTCTCAGCGCAGCGGGCCGGGCGAGCGGAAACACGCCCGGCCCGTTGCGCTTTGCACTATTCCCCGGCGCTACTTCGACGCGGGCGCCGGCTTTGCAGCCGCCGTCGCGGCCAGCGCCACAAATCCGGCCGCGGTTCCCGCGATCTTGACCCACAGCACGACCCACGCCGAGAACGGCCCCGGGTCCATCCCGCCCTGCGCCGCCAGCCGCCACTGCCCGATGATGCTGCCGTACGCCATCCCGCACAGCACTCCCCATGCCGCGCCGAGCACCACGCGCCCGCGCACCCCGCCGCTGCGTGAAGCCCACGCGCCGATCAACAGAATCGCGCCCAGCGCATAATCGTCCAGGAGCGCCGGCGGATCATCCCACAGTGAGCGCCACCGGCGCGCCGTCTCGATCACCGGCAACCCGACACCGTACACGATCGCGAGAATCCGGCTGAACCTCAGCATCGCTTCCGCTCACTTCGCGCCGTCGCCAGCGCCTGACCGTGTCGCCGCCGGCAGTGCATCGGCGATCGGCTCGGCCGCGCGCTCCTGCGCGGCGCAGTAGTCTTCCCCGAGCAGGCCCGCGATCGTTGCCGCGATCTGCGACTGCGTCACCGTCGCGATGTTCTCGCGCTCCCCCAGCGCCCGGGAGTCCGGCCCCATCACCATGATCCAGATCTGTTCGGCCCCGATCACCTTGTTGTTGTGATCGCGCCACTTCGCGAGTTCGCCGCCCTCGTACCCCGGCGCGTTGTCCCCGCCGCGCCCGTGATCGCACGTCACCACGATCGACGTGCAGTCCCTGTATTCGGGCATCGACTGCACCGTCTCCCACAACTCCTTCAGCCACGCATCCACCCGGTTCGCGGCAGTCAGATACTGCCCGTACTGCCTCTCGTGTGCCCACTCGTCCGTCTCGCCCATTCCAAAGAACATCACGCGAGGCTTGTTGATCTTCATCCACTCCAGCCCCGTCCGGAACACCATCGCATCGAAGGTCGTCTTCCCCCACCGGCACGGCACCTGCGCCCGCAGTTCGTTCGCCATCGCGATCCGCTCGTTCACCCTTCCGAACGTCACCGGCCCGACGCCCCCGTCCACCGGAAATCCGCAGCGCTCGGTATTGAAGATCGACGGGAACAACTCCCACGCTCCGAACCCCGCCACGCGTCCCTTGAACTCGGGCTTGTGGTGCAGCCACTCGAAGACCGTCACCTCCGGGTTCATGATGTTCTTGTTGTCCTTCACGTACGGGTTCACGAACCCGCAGAACACCTCGCTGTAGCCGGGGTAGGAAACCTTCCATTCGTTCACGATCTTCGCGCTCGAGCCCTTGAGCATGTTCCCGTAGATCTGCCCCCGCCTGGCGATCGTTCCCCACACGAACGGCATCAGCGTCTCGCGCCGCGCTTCCGGCGTCTCGCGCCAGTACGCCGCGCGAATGTCCTCCGGGTGCTCGCACCCGTTCTCCTTGTTGATCAGCCGCTCGTCCGCGCCCGTGAAGACCTCCTGCCAGCGCAGGCCGTCGGTCATGAACAGGATCACGTTGCGGGTCTTGGGCGAGCCAGCCGCGGGTGCGCCGGGCGGCGCTTGCGCGACGGCCGCGCAGAGCGCGGCGACGATGAGAGTGATCATCCGCCCAGCATAGCGGCGTCGTGCGCCGGCGTGATTATCGAGCGCGGCCCGAAATCTCCCGCTCCAGCACCAGATCGAATACCGCCGCCTCGTACTCTCCGCCGTCCCCCGTCTTCTTTGCGATCGGCACCATGAGCGAGGCATCGAACAGGCGGTCCTCCTCGTGCTTGGGATCGCCCTCGAAGAACACCTGCGTCACCAGCGTGCGGTACCCCCCGCTCGTTACGCGGTAGTGAATGTGCGGCGCGCGCAGGTTTCCGTCCTGGTTGTACACCACCGGATGGATCGTCTCGTACTCGTACGCCCCGGTCTCCGACGTGATGATCCGCGCCCGGTACTTGAAGTCTCCGTCCGCCGTCGAGTAATTGCCGAGCACATCGCAGTGCCACAGGTCGATCACCGCGCCCGGAAGCGGCTTCTTCGAGTCAAACCCCCACACACGCCCGGTTACGACGAGCGTCGTTCCCGCTGCACGCGCCGGCGACACCTTGCCGCGGTACGGGGCGCCCGCGATGAAGAACGGCCCCAGCGCGTTGCGGCTGGTCGGCCCGGCCCCGTCCTTCATCATCACCGTCGGCGGTTCGCCGAACGCATCGAACGCCTGCGCCTCGATCGCCGCGCTGGCGCTGTGCACGGTCGGTCGCGCGCCCGCGCGGAGCGTGAGTGCTCCGCTCGCCGCGCCCGCCGCCGCAAGCCCGGACCATCGCAGGAAATCGCGCCGTGAGGTTTCTGACATGGGGTGCTCCGCGAGGGGCCCGGGGTCACAAGGACGCCGGGCGATTATCGCACGATCGAGCGAGGCGCGATCCGCGGCAGCGCGGGCGTTACGTCCGTCCACGCCCCGCGCTACGAGATCGGCCCGTCGTACGCGTGATTCACCGGATCGATCCTCCGCATCGGCCGCTCGCGGGTCTGCTCCTCCGTCACGTGCGCCACCAGCCCGGGCGTTCGTGCGATCATGAAGATCCCGTTGAACACCCGGGGGTCCATCCCGAGATCGGCCAGGATCGACCCGATCGCCCCGTCCACGTTGATCGGCAGTGGCTTCCCGATCGCGGCGAACGCACGCTCGACCGCGCGAGCCGCGCCGATGTGCGTTCCCGCGGCATCACGCAGCCCGGCCTCGGCCGCCAACTCGAAGAGCCGCGCCGTGCGCGGATCCTTCGTGTGCACGCGATGCCCGAACCCGCTGATCCGATCGCCGGTGGATTTCACGCGAGCGACTTCGTCCGTCGCGACCGCGTCGATCGCACGCTTCTCGTCCCGGGCCCTTGCGAGCAGCACTCCGAGATACCGAGCGCAATCCTCGATCGCCCCGCCGTGGTGCCTGTTGATCGACGCGATCCCCGCGGCGACGCTCTGGCTCAGACTCGCGCCCGTGCTCGCCACCGTCCGCGCCGCAAGGCACGACGGCGGCGTCGCCCCGTGATCGATGCTGCTCACCAGAATTGCATCCATCAACCGCCCCACGCGCTCGTCCGGCATCTTCCCCGTCAGAATCAGATACACCGCCGCGCCGAACGACACCTTCCCCATCAGCCCCGCGATATCGTGCCCGCGCACCGCGACCCGGTTGGACTCGATGAGCGTCACGCCCGTCGTCCACACCGCTTTCTGCTCGGCTTCGCTCATGAGGCTCCTGCTCCCGCGCGCCCGCAACACGCCCGCGACCGCGCCCGGCACATCGCCGAACGCGTCAACCACCGTTGCTCCGGCTTCCCTCAGGGCCGTCACCTTCCCCGCGTGCGTCCCCGTGTTCCCCTCGATGATCGCTCCTGCGTGGCTGAAGCGCGTCCCGCTCTTTGCTGCCTTTCCTCCGATGTACGCGACGACCGGCTTGGTCACCTTCTTCGCGCCGATCAGCGCGGCAAGGTCCTCCTCCTGCGATCCGCCGATCTCCCCGAAGATCACGATCGCATCCGTCGCCGTGTCCTCTTCGAACATCAGCGCCACATCCGGGATTCGCAGGCCCAGCACCGAATCTCCGCCGACGTGCACGATCGTCGAGATCCGCACCCCCGACTGCCCCACGTAGTACGCCGTGCTCGTCCCCATCCCGCCCGACCGCGAGATTACTCCCACGCCCGTGGGCCGCGGGGGCTTGAACCATGCGCGCGCCGATTCCGCCCGCCCCCCGATCATCCCCGCCAGCCCCCGCCCCGGGCTCACAACCCCCAGCGTGTTCGGCCCGACGAACCGCGCCCCCCTCTCCTTCGCCGCCGCCGCAATCTCCATCGCATCCCACACCGACACGCGGTCCGCGACGAGCACGAGCAGCTTCACGCCCGCGGTGATCGCGTCGAGCGCCGCCGGCTTTACCGCTGTCCCGGGCACGAACAGAACCGAAATGTCTACAACCCCAAGCGCGCTCACCGCCTCCGCGCACGAGTTGAACACCGGAACACCCAGCACCTCAACCCCGCCCTTGCCCGGAGTGACGCCGCCCACAACCTTGGTGCCGTAGTCGAGCATGAGCCGCGTGCGCGCCTGCCCCTCGCGGCCGGTGATGCCCTGCACGATGACGCGCTTGCTCTCGTCGATCAGTATGGCCATCAGCGCGTCCCCCTGGACGAGTGTTCCGTGAGCCCCGGGACATCGAGGTCGACGAAGAAGCCCTCAACGCCGTCGCGCCGGCACTCCACTTCGCACGCGATGCACTCGCTGTCCTTCCCGGCGAATTCGTCCGCGGACACGGTCAGCGTGGGAGCGTCGCCTTCGTCTCTCAGGAGCCCGCTCGAGCGCGAAACGATCGCCCCGGCATTCTGCTTCCACGCGGCGCGATCGACCCACACCTTTCCGCCGTTGACGGCGAACGACGTCGCGCCGCTCGAGCCCACAAAGACCGGTTTGCGAACCGCGCGCGGCCGCCACGAAGTTCCCGCTCCCTGACGGTCGCGGCTCTGTTCAACCAGTTCACGAAACCTCGCCGCGATCTTGGCCGGAGGATCGGTCTTCCTGTACCCCTCGACCCTTGCCTTCACCGTGCTGCGCACCGACTCGAGAATCTCAACCGCCCGATCTTCAGTGTTCCCACCCAGCCGGATCACCACCGGCACATCGACTTCCATCTCCCACAGCGCCTTCGCCAGCCCGTATGCGCTCCAGAACTGTTCCTGGCTCGCCACACCCGACCCCGACCCGAAATACCCGCACAGCCCCGGCTGGCTCAGAATGATTCGCGCCGCGCGGTACACCTTCGCCGCCGAGGGATTCCCGCTCGTGTCGGTGAAGTTTGCGATCGTGAACCCCTCGTTCGTCAGCGCATCCATTGACATCATCGAACCGCCGCCGCCAGCGCCGTGGAATCCGACCAGCCCGCGTGATCCGGGCGCCGCCTGCGTCGCCAGTTGCGCGAAGTAGAACGTCCCGCGATGGTCCGCCTGCTCAACCGCGTACGCGATCTTCTCCAAGGCAGTGGGGGGGTGATCGAACTCGCGCGCGATCTCGATTCCCAGATCAGGGTGCCGGCCCGCCGCGTAGTCATCGATCGTCACGCGGCAGTCCGCCGCCATGACCCTGCCATCCTTCGTGATTACCAGCGGATTGATCTCGACGTTCCGCGCTTCAACCGCGCGCGCAATCTCAAATACCTTCATCACCGCGGCCGATACCGCCTCTATGTGCTCGCGCGCAACTCCCGCAGCACTCACCGCGCTCTTCACCTCGCCCGCGTCCGGTCCATGTGAGACGTCGCACGCGAGCCGCGCCGTTTCCTTCGCACGTTCTTCGATCCCCGAGCCCCCGCTCCCCGCGAACAGGATCACCGGCGCCCGCGCCTTGTCATCGATCGTGAGCGACACGAACAACTCTCGCGCGATATCGATCTTCTCCTCGACCAGCACGCTCTCCACCGCGAACGCCCCGACCTTCATCCCCAGCATTTTCTCCGCCGCGCCGGCCGCCTCGTCCGCGCTCTTCGCGAACGCCACGCCCCCGATCCCTGCACGTCCGGTCGTCCATGCCTGAATCTTCACCACCACCTCGCCGCCCAATCGCGCTGCCACCGCGCGCGCCTCCGCCACACTCCGCGCAGCTCCACCTCGCGGTACTGAGATCCCGTGTCTCGCGAGAATCCCCTTCCCCTGATACTCCATCAGTCGCGCCATTCCGCTCCTTTCTACGCAGTCTCGTGTGGGCGGGCCGCCCGCCCTCAGTCTCTTCTACTGTCCCACCGCCGACTTCCAGATCGGCACATCCCTCTTCATCCGGTCGATGAACTCATCCATCGCCGCCAGCGCTTCCTTCCGGTGTTTGGCCCACACCCGCAAGCGAAACGAGCACTCCCCGACGCGCACGCTCCCGCGGCTGTGCTCGACGCTCATCTCGATTACCCCGTGCCGCGCGATCAACTCTTCCGCCAGCCGCACGAGTTCGCGCGACGCCATGGGCTCGTACACCTGATACTCCAACGCGGCGATCGCGCGCCCTTCTTCCTGCCCGCGCACGATCCCCTCAAACTCCACCAGCGCCCCCGCGCCTTCAATCTTGCGCCGGGGTGTCGGGACGAGCGGTCCCTCGACAATCTGGACTTGGACGCTCATCCCCCCGACACCAGCGCAATCAGCGCGACCTCGTCGCCCTCGCGGATCACGCGCTCGGGTCCCACGAACGCGTGATTCACCGCCAACCGTCCGGCACCCACGAACGCCCTCAGCCGCGGCTCGCTCTCTCCCAGCTTCTCCAGCACCGCAGCGCATGTGCTCGACGCCGGCACGTCAACCCGCGCCCGGTCCGTCCCGACCGCCGCCGCAGCGCCGCCGAAGAGAAGTACGTCAACCTTCACGCGCCAAGTCTATCGAGAGACGCCTGCCGCGGAATTCCGACGTTGCCACGCACCGGGGATTGCCGAACCGCACTGAATCGTGGACACTGCTCCCGCATGCCGCGCCGATCGAAGCCATCCGAGTTCTCCCACCTGTCCCGAACCGACCGCGCGCGCATGGTCGACGTGGGCGACAAACCCATAACCGACCGCTCCGCCACCGCCGAAGCCATCGTCAAGATCTCTCCCGCACTCGCGCGCGCCATCCGCGCCAACTCCCTCGCCAAAGGCTCCGTCTTCGACATCGCCCGCCTCGCCGGGATTCAGGCCGCCAAGCGCACCGATGAACTCATCCCCCTCTGCCACTCCCTCCCGCTCGATTCGGTCGAGGTGGACATCGCTCTACGCGCCGGCCGCGTCCATATCACGGCCACCGCCCGCACCCACTCCCGCACCGGCGTCGAGATGGAAGCCTTCACCGCCGCCGCCGTCGTCGCCCTCACGGTCATCGACATGGGCAAGTCAATCGACCGGTCGATCACGATCGAGCGCATCCGCCTTCTCGAAAAACGCGGGGGCCGTTCTGGTCACTACACCGCATCGGCGTCGCGAAGGAGAGGCCGGCCGTGAACATCCCCATCCGCGCCGCCATCCTCACTGTCAGTGACCGCTGCTCGCGGGGGGAGATGGCCGACACGTCCGGGCCAGCCCTGCGCGGCATTCTCGAAGAGCGCCTGAGCGCTCAGGTGCTCCGCACTGCGATTGTTCCCGATGAGCCCGATATCGTCGCCGCGCACTTTCGCGAATGGGCCGCGACCGACGACCAGCTGGACCTGATCCTCGCGACGGGCGGCACAGGGCTCAACCCTCGTGACCGTACGCCTGAGGCGGCCCGACAAGTCATGGATCGCGAAGCCCCGGGCATCATGGAACTCGCCCGTTCCCGGTGCATCAGCAGGGACCCGCGGGCCGCGCTTTCCCGCGCCACAGCCGGCACGATCCGGTCCACGCTTCTCCTCACTCTTCCCGGCTCACGGCGCGGCTGCACCGAGTACCTCGAAGCGCTGCTTGATGTCCTCCCCCACGCGATCCACATCCTCCGGGGCGGTGGGCATCCGGACACTCCGCCGGCTTGATTCCTGCGCTAGAGATTCCGTCTTCTGTGTCACCGTTTTTTCTCCTACCCTGAACCTCCATGCTCCGCCTCGAAGGCCTCTCCAAACTCACCGGCGCCGAGCGCTACATCGACGATGAGCCCATCGACGGCTGCCTCTGGGGCATGACTATCCGCTCCCCCGCCGCGCGCGGCCGCATCAAGGAACTCCGCTTCGACCCCGCGATCGACTGGTCGCGCTTCACCGTCGTCGATCACCGCGATATTCCGGGCCCCAACGAAACGTACCTCATCGAGAACGACCAGCCGGTCCTCGCCGGCACCTACACGCGCCACATCCACGAGGCCGTCGCGCTCATCGCCGGCGAAAACCGCGAAGAGGTTCGTCGTGCCGTCCGCGCCGTAAAGGTCATCGTCGAGCCCGACGAGCCGTACGTTGACTATCGCGTCCCGCCGGCTCCCTCGCAGGTGCAGCGCGAGCCCGGCAATCTTTTGAAGCAGCTCTCGATCAACAAGGGCGATGTTGATCGCGCCCTCGCGCACGCTGCGCATGTCATCGAAGGCACGTACGAGACCGGCGCTCAGGAGCACGTCTACATCGAGAACCAGGGCATGGCCGCCTGGATCGAGAGCGGCCCCTCGGGCGATGTGGTCGTGGTCAAGGGCTCGCTCCAGTGCCCGTACTACGTGCTCAATGCGCTCAAGCACGCCCTCAAGCGCGACCAGTCCCGCGTCCGTGTCATCCAGTCCCCCACCGGCGGCGGCTTCGGCGGCAAAGAAGATTACCCGAGCACGATCGGCCTGCACGCCGCGCTCCTCGCCCTGAAGTCCCGGCGCCCCGTCAAGATCATCTACGACCGCGCTGAGGACATGGCCTCAACGACGAAACGTCATCCCTCGCGCGTGCTTCATCGCACCGGCCTCGACAAAGACGGCCGCCTCATCGCCCAGGACATCGACGTTCTGCTCGACGGTGGCGCCTACGTCACGCTCTCTCCCGTCGTTCTTTCCCGCGGCATCATCCACGCCGCCGGCCCGTACTCCTGCCCCAACGTCCGCATCAACGGCCGCGCCCTGCTCACCAACACCGTCCCCTTCGGCGCTTTCCGCGGGTTCGGCGCACCCCAGACTCAGTTCGCCGGCGAGCGCCACATGAACGTGATCGCGCGCCGCCTCCGCATCGACCCTGTCGAGCTCCGCCGCATCAACCTCCTCCGCGACGGCGACACCACCTCGACCGGCCAGGTCATCAAGGGCGGCACCGACCGGCACGCGATGATGGACGAAACCATCCGCGTCGCCGCGCTCCCGGAGAAGAGGGCCGAGCACAAGACCTTCAACGCCGCGCACCCGTACCTCCGGCGCGGCATCGGCCTTGCGACCATCTACCACGGCGCGGGCTTCACCGGCAACGGCGAGGTGTACCTGAACTCGCGCCTGGCCGTCGCGGGCCTACCCGACGGGCAAATCGAAGTTCTCGCCGCGAGTACCGAGATGGGCCAAGGCACCAATACGATTTTCACCAAGATCGCCGCCGCGGCTACCGGATACGACCCGGGCGACATCATCATCGCTACCCCCGACACCGCCCGCGTCCCCAATTCGGGCCCCACAGTCGCGTCGCGCACCGCGATGGTGGTGGGTCGGCTGATCGAACGCGCCTGCGAAGCACTTCGCGCCCAGCTCTCGCTCGCGCCCGACGCCAAAGGAGATGCCCTCAAGGCCGCGATAACGGCGTGGCATCGTGCGAGCCAGCGCGCCGAGCTCCGCGTTGAGGTCACCTACGAACCCCCGCCCGGCGTTCATTTCGACGACAAAGCCTACAAGGGCGACGCCTACGCCACCTTCGCCTGGGGCGCGTACGTCGCCGAGGTCGAGGTCGACCTCCGCACGTTCAACACCCGCGTCATCGACTTCATCGCGACCCAGGACATCGGCAAGGTCCTGAACCCCACGCTCGCTAAGGGCCAGGTCCAGGGCGGCGTCGTCCAGGCGATCGGCTGGGCGCTCATGGAGGACTGCCGCTATCGGGACGGCGCGATGATCAACAACCAGCTCACCAACTACATCATCCCCACCAGCGACGATCTCCCCCCCATCCGCGTCATCTTCCACGAGAATCCCTACCAGTTCGGCGGCGGCGGCGCCAAGGGCGTGGGCGAACTCCCGATGGACGGTCCCGCCCCCGCGATCCTCAACGCCGTCGCCGATGCGGTCGGCATCGAGGCCCCCGCAATCCCGCTGACTCCCGAGAGACTCATGGAACTGGCGATGGCCGCACCGAGAAAGGCCTGATGATCCCGTTATGACTGCCGCCCTGCTTCCCATCACGCTCACGCTCAACGGCAAACTTATCGCTGTCAACGTCTCGCCGGTCGAGCGCCTCCTGGACACGCTGCGCTACACGCTCAATCTCCCCGGCACCAAGGAGGGCTGCGGCGAGGGCGAGTGCGGCGCCTGCACGGTGCACATGGACGGCGTCCCCGTGAATTCCTGCCTGGTCCCCACCTTTCAGTGCCGCGAGCGCGACATCCGCACGGTCGAATCAATCCCGGGCGAAGCGCTCGGCCCCATGCTCGCCACCGGGGCCACCCAGTGCGGCGCCTGCACGCCCGGCGTCGTCATGACTGCGCACTGGGTCGCCCACAACCCCGCGCTCCTCGGCACGCACTCCGCGCGTGAGCTCATGGCGGGCAACCTCTGCCGATGCACCGGCTACGACGGCATCATGGAAGGCATCAACGCGTGGCTGCGCGAAGCGGGGAAGGGCGCATGATGCGGGTGGCGCTCCCGACATCATCGCGCGAGGCGTGCGACATGCTCGCCGCCGACTCGTCGCTCATCCCCCTTGCCGGGGCTACCGACCTCCTCGTCCACTGGCCGACCAATCTCGACGCGCACGACCGCTCGTACCTCGATCTCTCTGCGATCAGTGACCTCCGTGCCGTCCACTGGACGAGCGACACGCTCACGCTCGGCGCTCTTACCACCTACTGGGACACCATCCGCGACGCGCGCATCACTTCCGAGTTCCCTCTCCTGGTCGCCGCCGCCCGCACCGTCGGCGCGATCCAGATCCAGTCCCGCGGCACATGGGCCGGGAATATCGCCAACGCGTCTCCGGCCGCCGACGGCGTCCCCGCTCTCATGGCCCTCGACGCCGTGGTGATCCTCACATCACGTGTCGGCGATGAGCGCGTGCCCCTGTCCGACTACTACCTGGGTTACAAGAAGATGCGGCGCCGGCCCGACCAGCTCATCACCGCCATCGAGATCCCACGGCGCGCCACATCCTTCTCCGTCTTCGAAAAGGTCGGCGCCCGTTGCGCGCAGGCCATCACCAAAGTCGGCCTCGCCATCGCCCGCTCCGTCCAAGGTTGGCGCGTCGCCGCCAACAGCGTCGCCCCGACCGTGGTCCGCTGCCGCACCATCGAGGCCCTCCTTGATTCCGGCGCGCCGATCTCCTCTCCCGCCGGCTTCCTCACCGCCGCGCGCCAGGACGTCACACCCATCGACGACATCCGGTCGACCGCCGAATACCGCGAAACTGTTCTCTGCCGCGTGCTCTACCATGCCGTCAGAGGCATCTGTCCCGGCGTGAGTTGAGCAACCGTGACGCCCGACCTTCAAATCCTCCGCACGGCCGCCGATCTCGCGGGCGCCGGCTCACCCTTCGTCCTCATCACCGTCATCAAGACCCAGGGCAGCACGCCGCGTGATGCCGGCGCAAAGATGCTCTGGAGGCCGGGTTCGAACGGCCTGATCGGCACCGTCGGCGGTGGCCAGTTCGAGCTGCTCGTCCTCGACGCCGCCCACAAGTGCCTCGAAACCCGCGCCGCCTTCACCGAAAAGTTCACCCTCGGCGCCGATGCCGACCAGTGCTGCGGCGGCATCATGGAGGTCTTCCTCGAGTACGTCGGCCCGCGCCAGCGTCTCCTCATCTTCGGTGCCGGGCACGTCTCGCGCGAGCTCGGCGCTCTCCTCGATTCTGCGGGTCTCGAGCTCATCATCGCCGACGACCGCCCCGACTGGAACAGCGCCGATCGCTTCCCCCGCGCCCGATGCATCCTCGATTGGGACCAGGCCGTCGCCGTCGCGCACGAACGCCCCGCCGAGACGCTCGCTTGCGTCATGACGTGCTCGCACGACACGGACTTTGAGCTGCTCCGCAAGCTCCTGAGCAGGACTCCCCCGGCCTTCACCGGTCTCATCGGCAGCCGCTCCAAACGCGTCTGTCTCTTCGGTCGCCTCGTCGCCTCCGGCCTCGACGAAGCCATCGTTCAGAGAGTCCACTGCCCCATCGGCGTCGGCGACACGGGCAAAGAACCCAAGCTCGTCGCCATCTCGATGGCCGCGCAGATCCTTCTCGAAGCAAAGACGATTGCCGCTCGCTGACTGCCACATCCTCGTCCTTGCCGCGGGCATGGGCGCGCGCATGGGCGGTCCCAAGGCGATGATGAACGCCGGCGCCGAGCCATGGTGCCTCACCCAGCGCGCCCGGCTGGACCGACTCGCCACGCCCTTCACGTGGGTCATCTCTCCCGAACTTTTCACTCGCGCGGTCGCGAACAATCTTCTCTGCGCGATATCCCCCCGCGTCGTGTCTGATTCCAACGCCCCGATGTTCACCAGCCTCCTGAACGGGGTCATGCACGTCTTCCCGTCCTCGCCCACCCGGGGCGGACTCTTCGTCCTTCCGGTTGATGTTCCCGTCCCGCGCGCCGAAGTGTGGCACGCGCTCGCGGCCGCTCTATCCGTGGGAGTCCCGACGTTTCGCGGTGTGCGTGGCCACCCCGTCTTCATCTCGTGGAGATGGCTCAAAGACCGCTTCATCCCGGCCGCCGCGAGCCCGACCGCGGCACGACCGCTGCGCCTTGATCAACTCATCGCCCCCGACGCGACGCACATCGAAGTTGACGACTCCGACGTTGCAGTCAACCTCAACACTCCCGATGATGTGGCCAAGTGGCTCACGTCGCATCGAACCTGACCGTGCCTCTCCGGCGCCCCGCATCACGGGTCCGGCCGCGAACCTCGGGTGCCGCGAGTCTTCGAGGACGATCCGTGGAATCCGGTCGCGCGAACACTCAATGCCCGCGCAGCGGCCGACCGCCGGCGCCTCATCGCATCACTCGCCAACCGTTCCCGCGCACCCTCCACAGACTCCAGCATCACCTGCCGTGCCGCCATGATCTCCCCTGAACTCCTCTCCATCTCCCGCGGCGATACTCCCGCCGATCTCCTCATCACCAACGCCCAGGTCGTCAACGTCTTCTCGCGCACCGTCGAGCGGACGAGCGTCGCGATCCACGCCGCGACCGGCCGCATCGCGGGCCTCGGCGAATACACGCGCGGCGTGCGCACGATCGACCTCAAGGGCGCCTTCCTCGCTCCGGGCTTCATCGACGCCCACATGCACGTCGAATCGACGATGCTGCCCCCTTCCGAATTCGTCACGCTCGCGCTTCCCCACGGCACCACCGCCGCCGTCTTCGACCCCCACGAGATCGCCAACGTTCTCGGCCTCGCCGGCATCCGCTACATCATGGACGATGCCCGAGATCTCCCCTTCAACTCCCTCTTCGCGCTCTCCTCCTGCGTTCCCGCCTCTCACCTCGAGACTTCCGGTGCGCGCCTCGAAGCCGCCGATCTCGCGCCGCTGTTCGATGATCCACGGGTCGTCGCTCTCGCCGAGATGATGAACTTCCCCGGCGCGCTCAACGCCGACCCCCCCATCCTCGCCAAGATCGAGCTCGGCCTCCTCCGCCACGTCGTCGATGGTCATGCGCCCGGCCTCCGCGGCAACAGACTCAACGCCTACATCGCCGCGGGAATCACTTCCGATCACGAGTGCACCACGCGCGCCGAGGCCGAAGAGAAACTCCGCCGGGGCCAGCACATCTACATCCGCGAGGGCTCCGCCGCCCGCAACCTCGACGCGCTCCTCCCGGCCGTCACTGAATCAAACGCCCACCGCTTCAGTTTCTGCACCGACGACCGCCACCCCGCCGACCTGCGCGACGAGGGCCACATCGATCACGTCGTCCGGCGCGCGATCCGCGCCGGCCTCGATCCGTGCACCGCCATCGCGATGGCATCGCTCCACACCGCGCTCCATTACCGCCGCCCCGACCTCGGCGCCGTCGCGCCCGGCTTCTGTGCCGACTTCATCGTCTTCGACGACCTCGGACTTCCCACGCCGCGCCAGACCTTCTTCCGGGGCACTCTCGTCGCAGAGAACGGCAAGCTCGCACCCGCGCCCGCGCGCTCGACGGCGCGACGGTCCACCCCGCCCGCCAGCGCCGTCCGTTTCCACTCAAGCCTCTCTGAGTCCTCCTTTCGCATCCCATCGCGCGGCGGGGCTCACCTCCGCGTCATCGGCATGCATCCCGACCAGCTCGTCACCGACTCCCTCACCGTCCCGGCCAACCCCGTCAACGGTGAGCACCGTGCCGACCCCGCGCGCGACATCCTGAAGCTCGCCGTCCTTGAGCGCCACCGTGGGACCGGCAACATCGGCCTCGGCTTCGTCAAGGGATTCCGGCTCACGCGCGGCGCGATCGCTTCCACCGTCGGGCACGACTCGCACAATCTCACCACCGTCGGAACCAGCGACCGCGACATGCTCGCGGCCGCCCGCGCCCTTGCGCAATGCGGCGGTGGGCAGTGCGCCGTCCTTGACGGCCACGTCCTCGCCCTCCTCCCCCTCCCGATCGCCGGCCTCATGTCCGACCGGCCGGCCGAGACAGTCATTGCGCAGCAGCGATCGCTCCTCGAAGCCACTCGCTCCCTTGGCTGCCCCCACGCCGACCCGTTCATGCCGCTCTCGTTCCTGCCCCTCCCCGTGATTCCACGGCTCAAGCTCACCGACAAGGGCCTCGTGGATGTCGAGCGATTCGACTTCGTCCCGCTGGAGGCCTGACCGGCGTCTCATCCTGTGGGCGCCGAGCCGCGCCGGGCCGCCCCCTCCTTGTTACATACCGGCGACGCATTCGCCTCGCTCGACACGGCTTTCACCGGTACGCTCATCGCGACGCCTTCTCGCGGTGGCGCCCGCCCGGGCAGGAGAACAAGCAATGCAGACGCAGTTCTTCGCGATCACCATGTCGTTGGTTCTCTCTTCGCTCGCTCACGCCTCGATCGTCTACCGCAACAACACCACTCCCACCGGCAGCCACCACGAAATCCTGGCCAACGGCGCCGCCAGCGGTCCCGAGCACGGCAACCAGGTCGCGCTCGCGGGGACCGACCGTGTTGTCACCAATCTCTCGTTCGTCATGCGCATCCTCGGCCCCGGCGCCGCCAGCTTCAAGTACCAGGTCCGCCTGTACGCCAACGACGGCGCCGGCGGTCAGCCGGGCACGCAGCTCTGGGAGAGCGCCCAACAGTTCGGCGGTATCGACGGCGGCGCGAACCTCACCTACGGAGTTGCCGTCCCCGACATCCTCGTGCCCGACACGTTCACTTGGACTGTCCAGCTCACCGACCGCCAGACGTTCTTCGCGCCGATCGGCATCGCCACGTTCAGCCCTCCGACCGTCGGCAGCGCGACGCCCGGTTACTGGGCAAACAGCGGCGGGACGTGGTCGCTCGCGGGGCAAGCCGAGGCGCCCTTTGGCGGGAGCATCACCGCGGTGCCGACGCCGGGGGCGCTGGTCGCGCCGGGCATCGGCGCCCTGCTCGCGCGCCGGCGCCCGCGGCGATGAGATCGATCAGTTCGTTCCGGACTACGAGTTCAGAGCGTTCTGTGCCGCAGGAGGCATGACAGGTCGGTCTGCAGTTGGGGCGACCACGCTCACTGATTGGCCACCAGCTTCTGACTCTGCTCCACGAACTTCTCCCCGCTCCACTGCGTGTCTTTCGTCACAGTCCCCTTCGCCGCCGCCTTCTCGATCGCCTTCGCTTCCGCCTGGCGGGCCACCAGGTCCGCGTGCGTCGTGAAGTACGCCAGCGAGTGCCCGCGGAACTGCTCGATCGACGTGAACTTGTGCTGGTCCATGAACGCCGACAGCCCGCGGCACAACTCCTTCACCATCCCGTACCCATGGATCATCACGCCCGTGCACACCTGCACGGTGCTCGCGCCCAGCAGGATGAACTGCGCCGCATCTTCGCCGGTTTCGACCCCGCCGATCCCGCTGATCGAGCGCCCCGGGAACTCGTGCTTCATCATCCGTGCGCACTCCATCACCATCCGCAGCGCGATCGGCCGCACGGCCTTGCACGAGTAGCCTCCCGGCGTCGTGTACCCCTCGACCGTCGGCTCGGGCCGCAGCGTCTTCAGGTCCACGCCCATCACGCACAGGATGGTGTTGATCGCCGCGATCCCTTCGCATCCGCCGCCCTTGGAGCGAAGCGCCGCCCGCGCGGGGTCCTCGATGTGCGTGATGTTGGGCGTCATCTTCGCCCACACCGGCTTCTTCGCCACGCCGTTCACCCACCCGCACACCTCTTCGAGGATGCCGGGGTCCTGCCCCATCGCGGCGCCCATCTTGCGTTCGGGCAGTCCGTGCGGGCACGAGAAGTTTAGTTCGAACGCGTCGACGCCGGCGTCCTGGCAGCGCTGCACGATCTCCTCCCACGCCGCCTTCTTGTACTCCTCCATGATCGAGGCGATGAGCACGCGGTCGGGGTACTTCTTCTTGAGCAGTCTGAACTCTTCGATCCACGTGTCGAACGGGCGGTCCGAGATCAACTCGATGTTCTGCCACCCGACGATCGTCTCGGTAGCCTTCGGCCCCACGCGCATACGCGCGTAGCGCGGCGCGACGTTCACCACCTTGGATGCATCAAGGCTGATCGTCTTGGCGATGACGGCTCCCCAGCCCTCGTCGAAGGCCTTCCCGATCACGTTCGCGTTCGTGCCCGGAGGGCCCGAGCCGATCACGAACGGGTTCGGCAGCTTCAATCCATCGACGGTAACGCTCAGGTCGGCCATGGCCATGCTCCGCATTCGACCGGGCGTCCCACCGACTTGCCCGGAATCAGGCAGTATACAGGGCATCCTCCGGACGCAAGCGTCGCTATCGTCGGAGGATGAGCGACGCTGATCTCCTCATATCCAGCACACGTGTGGTCGCCGGCACAGACATCGGTCCCGCCACCATTGCAATCCGGGACGGGCGTATCACCCAGGTCACACCGGGGGCCGGCAACGGCGCCGACCTCGATCTCGGCGACCTCGTCCTTATGCCCGGCCTCGTGGACACCCACGTCCACGTCAACGAGCCCGGCCGCACCGACTGGGAGGGCTTCGCCACCGCCTCGCGCGCCGCGGCGGCGGGCGGCACGACGTCCTTCGTCGTGATGCCGCTGAACTGCTCGCCCGTCGCGACGACCGTCGCCGCGCTCCAGGAAGAAGCCGCCGCGGCGGCGAAATCGTGCATCGTTGATTACGGGCTGTGGGGCGGTGTCATCCCCGGCAATGAGCGCGAGATCGAGCCGATGTGGAACGCGGGCGCGCTGGGGTTCAAGTGCTTCATGACGCACTCGGGGATCGACGAGTTCCCGAACGTCACGGGCGAGGATCTCGATCGCGCGATGCCGACTCTCGCACGTCTCGGCGCCCCGCTCCTCGCGCACGCGGAGGACCCCGACATTCTCGCCGAGGCAGCGAAGACCGCCGATCTCCAGGGTGATCCCCGCTCCTACGCGCGCTATCTCGCGTCGCGCCCGCCCCTCGCTGAGGTCGCCGCCATTTCCACGATCGTCGAGCTCTGCCGCCGCCATCGTGCACGCTCGCACATCGTTCATGTCAGTGCGGCGCTCGCGATGCTGCGTCTTCGACTGGCGCGACGCGAGGGTCTTCCGATCACCTGCGAGACCTGTCCCCATTATCTCACGCTGACCGACGCGCACGTCCCCAAGGGGGCGACCGTCTTCAAGTGCGCTCCGCCCATACGCGGTGAGCTTGAGCAACTCGGCTTGTGGGGGGGACTGGGAGAGGGCACGATCGATCTCATCGCCTCCGACCACTCGCCGTGCCCGCCCGAGCTCAAGTGTCTTGAGACCGGCGATTTCGTCCGCGCCTGGGGCGGCATTTCCTCGCTCCAGCTTTCGCTCCCCCTGGTGTGGACCGCGGCCCGTGACTGCGCGCTCTTCCGCCCCAGACTCACGGACCTCGCCCGTTGGATGTGCGAAGCCCCCGCGCGCCTCGCCGGTCTTGACGATCGAAAGGGCCGCATCGCCCCCGGCTTCGACGCCGACCTTGTGGCCTGGGACCCCGACGCCGAGTTCACGGTCGATGATTCCAGGCTCGAACACCGCCACAAACTCACCCCCTATCATGGCCGCACGCTCCGCGGCGTCGTCCACAAGACTTTCCTGCGCGGGCGTGTGATCTTCGATTCGTCAGCCCCCGGCGGCGCACGCTTCCCCCCTTTCCCCGAAGGAGAACGCGGGCGATGGCTGAAACGAGCACCATCAGACCCAGCGCGGTGACCCCCGACTTTGCGCAGTTGATCGACCTGGCCTCCGAGCGGCTCGGCGGGCACGCCCTCGTCGTCAACGACGAGTTTTTCGCGCCCAAGGAGAACCTCCTCAAGCCGGAGAAGCCCGTCTTCATCCCGGGCAAGTTCACCGAGTTCGGCAAGTGGATGGACGGCTGGGAAACGCGTCGCCGGCGGGAACCCGGGCACGACTGGTGCATCGTCAAGCTCGGCCTGCCCGGCATCGTCCGCGGGTTCAACATCGACACCTCGCACTTCAACGGCAACCAGCCCGAGAGCTGCACGGTCGAGGGCGCTGAACTCGCCGGCGACCCGAGCGCCGAAGAGCTGCTCGATCCCTCCATCCGCTGGCTCAACGTCCTCGACCGCGCGCCGCTCACCCCCAGCGCCGAACACTTCATCCCCGCGCTCGAGACCGCGGCGCGACGGCGCCTCACGCACCTGCGCCTCAACATCTTCCCCGACGGCGGTGTCGCGCGCTTCCGAGTCTTCGGCGAGGTGCTTCCCGACTGGGACTCGATCAAGCGATCGGGCGCGCAGGTCGACCTTGCCGCGGCGGTGAACGGCGCCCTGGTCGTCGCCGCCAGCGACATGCATTTCGGCTCACGTCACAACCTCATCATGCCCGGGCGCGCGGCCAACATGGGCGATGGGTGGGAGACAAAGCGCCGGCGCGGCCCGGGGTACGACTGGTGCGTGGTACGGCTGGGTCGGCGCGGCGTGATCCGCAAGATCGAGGTCGACACCAACCATTTCAAGGGCAACTTCCCCGAGAGCGCGATGATCGAGTGCTGCGATGCGCCGGGGACCGGAGGGTGCGATGTGCCCGCGGCGGGCTGGCGCGAGTTGCTCTCGCGCACCAAACTGAAGGCCGACACGCGCCACGTCTACGAGCTGGAACTCGCTAGCGGCGGGGCGTGCACGCACGCGCGGCTGAACATCTTCCCCGACGGGGGCGTGAGCAGGCTGCGTCTGTTCGGCGGCCCTGCCTAGCGCGGAATCCGATCGTGCACGACGAGGGCGCCGAGCGCGCCGAGGAAGCAGAGTGGAAGCTGGACTCGCAAGGCTGAATCGCTTCGGTGCAGAGGAAGCGCGCGAGGTGTTGATGAAGGCGTGCGGATCGCGCCGATGGGCGGACGCGATGGCGGGCGCACGGCCGTTCGCGGACCGCGAGGTCTTGCTCGCGACGGCGGAGCGAGCGGCCGATTCGCTCGCGCGCGAGGACTGGCTCGAGGCGTTCTCGCACCATCCGCGCATCGGCGAGACGAACCTCGCGCAGGCGAACTTTGCGGCGACCGCGACGCAGTCGAAGCGCGAGCAGTCGGGGATGGCGGGGGCAAGCGATGAGGTGCGTGCGGCGTTCGCCGACGGCAACCGCGCCTACGAGAAAAAGTTCGGCCACGTGTTCCTGATCTGCGCGACGGGGAAGTCGGGCCAAGAGATGCTCGGCGCGCTGCGCGCGCGGACGGGCAATGATGCTCCGACCGAACTGCGCAACGCGGCCGCGGAGCAGCGGAAGATCACGCGCCTGAGGCTGGAAAGGATGTTGAACGAATGAGCGGGATCAGCACGCACGTCCTGGACACCTCGCGCGGAATCGCCGCCGCGGGAGTCGCGGTGACGCTCGAGCGAGAGGAAACGGCCGGGCGGTGGGCGAACATCGCGACGACGAAGACCGACGCGGACGGGCGCGTGAAGTCGCTCCTGCCCGCGGGCACGGCGCTCGGCGCGGCGAACTACCGGTTGCGCTTCGAGACCGGCGCGTACTTCGCCGCGACGGGCGCGCCGTGCTTCTTTCCTCGCGTGGAGGTAACGTTCACCGTGGCGGACGCCGCTCGCCACCACCACGTGCCGCTCCTGGCGAGCCCGTTCGGCTATTCGACCTACCGGGGGACCTGATATGAGCAAGACCACTTCCAAGCCGCGCGCCCCGGGCGGCGCCGCGATGCTCGGCCAGAACAGCTACGGCAAGTCGCGCGTGCGGCTGGTGAAAGTGTCGCGCGACGGCAAGAGACACTCGGTGCGCGAGTTCTCCGTGGACATCGCGCTCGAGGGCGACTTCGAGGCGGTGCACTCGCGCGGCGACAACTCCATGTGCCTCCCCACGGACACGATGAAGAACACCGTGTACGCGCTGGCCAAGGACCACCCGCTGGATTCTGTCGAAGCGTTCGCGGTCCACCTCGGCCGGCACTTTGTCGCGCGCAACGCGCACGTCCGCATGGCGCGCGTGCGCATCGCCCAATCCCCGTGGGACCGCGTGACCGTCGGTGCGCGCGGGCACGCGCACTGCTTTGTCAAGGGCGGCGACGAACGCGCCACGTGCGAGGCGGTGATCGAGCGCCCCGGCGCCGCGGTGCTCGGCGGCATCGAGGGCCTCGTGATTCTCAAGTCCACCGACTCGGCGTTCTCGGGGTACCTGAAGGACGAGTACACGACGCTCCCCGAGACGCGCGACCGCATCATGGCAACGAGCGTAACGGCAAGCTGGCAGTACGCCGGGCTTACGGGCGAGGGCGAGTTCGACGCGTGGCGCACGGCGATCCGCGCCGCCCTGGTCGAGACGTTCGCCGACCACAAGAGCGAGTCGGTGCAGCAGACACTCTTCGCGATGGGCGAGGCGGCGCTCAAGGCCTGCGGAACCATCGAACGGATCAGGCTCTCGCTGCCGAACAAGCACTGTCTGCTCGTCAACCTTGCGCCGTTCGGCCTGAAGAACGAGAACGAGATCTTCGTGCCGACCGACGAGCCGCACGGATTGATCGAGGCGACGATCGAGCGAAAGACCACCTGACCGGACGGGGGCCGGAACGCCGCGCGATCCTCGCGCGGCAGGTACCGATGCGGTTTGCTCCTACTTCGCGCCGCGCCTCCGCAGGATCTCGACGAACGACCTGGTCGCGATCTCCTCGGGCGTCAGACCTGTCGCGCCGGCCTCGGCCTCGCTGATCGCTTGCCGGCGCAGTCCCTGGATGAAGAACGTCAGCAGCCCCTGAGCGGTCGCCGCGTCGTCGAAGACGCCGCCGCCGGCCACCGTCGCCCGCGCGGCCTTGTCCACGAAGTTCCGCAGACGCGCCGTCGCCTCGGGCAGGAACTCCAGGAAGTACGAGTACACGGCCGCGAAGCGCACCGGGAGCTGCGCGGGGTTCAGGTCCCAGCCCTGGTACCACCCGTGCGCCAGCGACCGCCGCACGTGGTCGAAGTTGAGCCGCCACGCCGCGTGCACCGCGGCGCGATTCTCCTCCGCCTGGCGTGCCGTGAGCGTTGCGCCCTCGGGCGCGCGGTGGACCGGCGCCGGCATGATGTTGGTCGCGCCGTCGGACAGGAAGAGCCCCGACGCTCCGAGCGAAACCTGCATCACGTGACGCGCAAAGTCGCAGGCGCGATGATCGATCCGCTGCTGGTGCGCCGTGACGCCGCACGACGCGGTGTAGTCGTAGACCCCCAGCGCCGCCGCGATGCATCGCCCGCGCGACGCGCGCACGAATTCGGGGAGCGGGCAGACGCCCCGCGCATCGATCACGGCCTGCGTGGTCTCGACCATGAACTCCATCTTGAGGGAGTCCTTCGGGAACGTTCCCGCCGACTCGAAGAGGTCGCACAGGTCGGCCATGGTCGTGACCTGCTGCGCGGAGACGACCTTGGGGAGCATGAGGACGAAATTGCCGGGGAGTCGTCCAACGCCGCGTGCATCGCGCGTCTCGGCGCCGAGCGTCGAAAGGAAAATGTCCAGCGTGCGGACGCCGCGCTCCGCCGTCCCCTCGCCGAAGTTCTTGATGCGGATGCCGATGTAGGGAGGGAGGGAGTTCTCTCTCATCCCCGCCGCGACCTCCCGCGCGGCCTGCTCGGCGCAGGCGTCCTCTTCCGCATCGGAGCGCACGCCATAGCCGTCCTCGAAGTCGATGCGGAAGTCCTCCACCGGTTCGCGGGTAAGTTTGGCGATGACGCGGTCGTAGACCGTGATGGCCAGATGCGCGGCGGGATCGGCGCGAGCGACGGCCGCCGGGTCGCGCCGGTATTGATCGCGGAACTGCGCTGCAGCGGCGGCGTGCACAGGGAGCTGCTCATGGCCGCGCAGCCCGATCAGGCGCGCGAACGAGGCGAAGTCCGGCGCGTAGTCGCGGAGCGAGGCGAGGGCGAGGTCCCCGAGCCGCCGCGCCGAGTCGCGCCTGAACAGGTGCGCGCCGCCGTAAATGGTGTGGACGGGTTGTCGACCGATCGGCTCGCCGGGATAAATGCGGCCGTAGGCGCCGTTGGATTCATGGAGCCGGGAAAGCAGGGGCCCGAGTTGGGCGGGGGGGAGTGAAGCGGGCATGGTCGAGGAGGATAGAGACGGTGGGAGACATGCGGCGCTCGCCGCGACGGCAGAGCCGGCGGGCGTTGCCCCGGGCGAGCGTGGTAGCATGAACAACGCAACCGGAGCCAAGCCATGGCGATCCTTCTGCGAAACGCTCGGGTCATCACCGCCACCGACGACTACCACGCGGACGTGTACGCCGCGGGAGAGACGATCACACGCATCGAGCAGTCGATCGACCCAAAGTCATGCGCGCCGGGGACCGAGGTGATCGACGCGGCGGGGAAGTACCTCTTCCCGGGCTTCATCGACCCCCACGTGCACGTCTATCTGCCCTTCATGGGGACGTACGCGAAGGACACGTGGGAAACGGCGAGCCGCGCGGCGATCGTGGGGGGAACAACGACATTGGTCGAGATGATCTGCCCCGGAAAAACGGACGAGCCGAAGGCGGCGTTCGAGACGTGGTTGTCGAAGGCCAAGGGCGTCTCCGCGTGCGACTTCACGTTTCATATGGGGGTGACGCGCTGGGACGATCTGGCGGAGAAGCAGTTCCGGGAGATCGTGAAGCGCGGGATCAGGTCGTTCAAGGTGTTCCTGGCGTACAAGGGCGCGCTCGGGGTCGATGACCGCGAGCTGTACCACGCCCTGAAGCTCGCAAAGGAGCTGGGCGTGGTGGTGACGGCGCACTGCGAGAACGAGACGCTCGTCGATGAGCGGCAGAAGGAGCTGCTCGCGGCCGGGAAGACCGGGCCCGAGTTTCATGAGCCTTCACGGCCGCCGCGCGTTGAAGCCGAGGGTGTACACCACCTGATGACGTTCGCGGAGCTGACGGGGGCCGAGGTGTACGTGGTGCACACGTCGTGCGACGAGGCCGTGCGCGAAGCGCAGTGCGCGATCGCGCGCGGGGTCAAGGCGCACGTCGAGGTCGTGCTGCCGCACCTGATCCTGGATCACTCGTACACGCAGAAGGACGGGTTCAACGGGGCGAAGTACGTGATGTCGCCGCCGCTGCGCGACAAGAGCCAGTTGCCGAGGATGTGGGGCCACCTGCGGTCGCGCACGGTGAGCACGGTGGCGACGGACCATGCGCCCTTCGACTTCGAGACCCAGAAGACGATGGGAAAGGACGCGTTCACGAAGATCCCCAACGGGATCCCGTCGGTCGAGAACCGCGTGGACCTGCTGTACACGCACGGCGTGTGCGAGGGGCGGATCGATCTGAACACGTTCGTGGATGCCGCGAGCACGAAGGCGGCGCGGATCTTCGGGATGAAGGGGAAAGGGACGATCGCAGTGGGGACTGACGCGGACCTCGTCGTGTACGACCCGAACTACCGTGGGAAGCTCAGCGCCAAGACGCACCAGATGGCGACCGACTACAGCGCGTTCGAGGGTTGGGAGGTGAAGGGGCGCGCGAGCGTAGTGACGGTGCGCGGCGCCGTGATGGCGCGCGACGGGAAGTTTGTCGGGAAAATGGGAACGGGGAAGCTGGTCGAGAGGGCGTGAGCCGTTCGAGCCGCGTGCCGATCAGCGGAGTGCCAGCGGCGCGATGACCGCGCCCGTGTCAGTTGCCGGATCGCCTCGGAAGTGCCACGCCGCGGGTTGATGCACGAGCGAACGAAGGTGCGGGAGCGGGGCCGAGTCGGCGGCGCGGAACTGGATGGCGGCGGCAGGGATGCCGGGCCTCATGCAGTCGGCGTAGTCACGGATGCCGTCAAAGCCCGCGACAAACGCGATGGCCGTGGGGTCGATGAGCGCGGCGAACATCGCGGCCTGCGCAGCGCAGGGGCCGCGGCCGGCGATGCCGATGCGGAGGTCGCTTGGAACAGAGAGCGAGGGGGCGAGCTCGCGGAGCGCGCGTGCGGCGCGTGCGGCGTCGAAGCCCATGGCGAACGCGGGCGAGGTGCCGAGATAGGCCATCAGGCGGAGGTCGAGGCCGGGGAGCTCGCCGGTGCCGCGGGCGTCGATCGCAAAGCAGGCGATGCCCTTGGAGAGGAGCGCGCCGGTGTTGAACTCGCGGGGCGCGGCGGCCTTGCCATTCTCGGAGATGAGGATGACGGCGGCGCGTGGCTCGCCGTCGGGGAGGTGGAGCACGCAGGGGATCGTGAGGCCGGGCTCGGAGTCGAACGAGAGGTAGAGCGTGCGGGAGGTGGATGCGGACGTGGACACGGTGCGCGGGTTGAGCGGTGTTGGCGGGGGAAGCCCGCCGTTGAGGGCCGCGACTTCGGAGAAGGTCCTGGGCGCGGCGAGCGCGAGACGCTCGACGTTGAGATCGCGCACGGTGCGGAGCTTCGGGGGCGGGTCCGGCAGGCAGACGAGGTCCTTGGAGTCGGCGGGCTCGGGTTTGAGGTCTGGCTCAGGGACGGGCGAGCCGTCGCCGAGGTGGCGGAGGTGCTGGTCGAAGAAGCCGAGCGCGGCTTCGCGCATGGGCTTGCTGTAGTCGTGACCGGATTTGAAGAGTTTCCAGCCGGTGCTGGGGGCGGCGCTGCACACCGAGTACAGCGCGGCGAGCTTTTCGCCCGTGAGCCTGGTGCCTGCGGGAGGGAACTCGCCGTCGTCCGTGGCGCCGATGATGAAGACCGGCGCGGGGGCGCGGATCGCGAGGATGTCAGCGCGGTCGCCGATCTGCAGCGTGCCGGGGACGTGGTTGCAGAGGCAGCCGTTATTCGGGTTAATCTCGAGGCTGGTGGCGTAGCAGACGGGGACGGCTGCGGTGAATCGGTCGTCGGCGGCGAAGGCGTAGACGGTGGCGAGGCCGCCTCCGGAGGCACCCGTGATGCCGATGCGGGTCGTGTCGGTGTCGGGGCGGGTCTGGAGGTAGTCGACCGCGCGCATGAGGTCCCAGACGTAGACGCCGGTGGTGCTGCCGACGGCCATGGCGAGCGTGAGGTCGTCGTGGGCGCCGGCCCAGCGGCGCTCGACAGGAGAGTCGCCTTCGAAGCTATGGCCGGGAGAGTCGATGACGATCGCAAGGTAGCCGTGGAGGGCCTGCGCGATGGCGCGCGACTGCACGACGGGCTCGGACTTCTTGTGCTGCCAGTGACCGTGGGGATTGACGATGACGGGGAATCTTGTGTTCGGCGCGGCGTCGGGCACGTAGACGAGCGCGGTGACGGGGAAGTTCGGGCGGCTGTCGAAGACGAGCTTCTCGATGCGGTAGCCGTCGCGCGTGAGCGTGCCGGTGATGCGTGCGTTGAGGGGCGTGCGCTCGGGGAGAGGGTCGAGGCCCAGGGCGCGCATGAGCTCCTTCTTCTGCGCGGCGCGCCGCGTGTCGAACTCGGCGGGCGAGGCGGGGATTTCGCGGTGCGCGCCGGCCTTCACCCTGTCGAGCAGGAACTTCTGCAGCATCGCGGTGCCGCGGCCGGCGAGGACGGTGTCGTCGTTGACCGGCCCCGCGATGGGGGTGAGGCAGTCGGAGCCCTGCTCCTGCGCGATGACTTCGCCCAGGGTGAGGAAGGGGATCGAGTGGGCGTTCATGAAATCGGGAAAGACGCTGGTGGCCCAGTCGGCGCCCTCGGTGCCGGTGTCGACGAGGACGGCGGGCTTCTGCGTGCCGCGGAGGGAGAGGAGTGTCTTCATGGCCTGCGCGCAGGCGGGAACATTCATGCGCTGCATGAGGCGGGCGTTGACCATCCAGACCTCGCCCTTGCCGCGCTGCGCGCGAGCGATGCCGCCGTTACCGAGGACTTCCCAGCCGGGCGCGGCGGTGAAGCGCTGCCAGAGGATGTCGTCGGCTTCGATCCTCGAAAGGCCGAGGGCGCCGTTGGGGTCGAAGACTTTGGAGTTGAAGTTCTCGACGCGCGGCGCTTCGGGCCCGAGCCACGCCAGGGGGTAGCGGCCGGAGGCGTAGTCCTGCTGGAGGATGAGGAGCGTCATGCCGCGCTCGACGGCGTCGAGGAGCTTGCGCTGGGTCGGGATGGGGAAGGAGCGGAAGGTCTGCCAGGCGCGCGGGGCGATGATGAGCATGGAGTAACGGTCGGGGGAGAGGATGTCGGGGCGGAGAAACGTGAGCGCTTCCTCGGCGCTGTAGTAGGTGGGAGTCGGCCCCGGCACGCTCGGGACGACGAGGTACGGCGGGCCGGGCTGCCAGGACGGGATGCGGTGGATGACGCCGGCGCGTTCGATCTCGGCGGCGATGAGGTGACCGGAGGGGAGGCGTGGGAACGAAGCGAGGAAGGGGCTGCTGCGCGAGCCTCCATCGGTGCGCATCTCGATCTTGTGGAAGAAGGTGGAGCTTGGAAGAGGCTTGTAGAGAAGCCATGCGCGCGACGCGTCCTGGTAGGGGATCGAGCACACGACCTGCGAGTCTCTGATCGTCCAAGCGAGCCGGACGTCGGGCGCCGCGGCGTGTGTGGCCGTTGGAGTGGTCGGGGACGCGCTCATCGTCGGAAACTGGTCGGCGTCCTTCGCGATCTTGGCGAGCTCGTTGCGCCAGTGGTAGGTATTGGTGCCCATGCGGAGGCGGTCGGTGAAGGGCTTGTAGAAATCGGCGTCGGCCGAGGGACTGAGCCCGCGCCACGCGCCGAGGGCGCGGTGCGTGAACGTGCCGGTCTCGGCCAGCGCGGCGGCGCGTGCGTCCGTGTTGGCGTCCGCGCGGGCGAGTGATTCGGCGGCGCGAAGCTTGGCGCTGTAATAGTCGGCGAGGGCGGCGAGCCTGGAGCAGGAGTGCTGGAGTTCGCGGAACTGGCCGCGTGCGCTCTCGCGGACCTCCTCCGTCCGGGTTTCCAGAATGGCGGCGGCCTCATCGCGGAGTTTTTCGAGCATTGCGGCGGCGTCGAGCGGGGTGAGGCGGCCGTCCTTTCCGCCGGTGGCGCGGATCGCTTCCATCTCCTTCACAGACATGAAGACGTGGGAGTCGAAGGGCTCGCGGTCGATGAAGGCGCGGGTGTCGCCGCCCCATTCGAGCTCAGGGGCGTGGCTGCGGTGGTCGGGGCCGAGGGAGTACGCGGTGAAGGCGGTAGGGATGATGCGGCTGGCGGCGTGCCAGGCCTTGGCGATCTCGGGGGAACTCGGGCCGAAGCATTCGCGCAGCATCGAGTCGAAGACTTCGGCGGAGGTCTCGGGGTCGTAGGCGAGGCGGCCCCAGGCGGAGAGGAAGAGCTCATCGCGCTGGTGGATCCAGTTGCACCATTGGTCCTTCTTGTCAGCGAGGTAGTAGCGCGGCGAGGCGGGGAAGTAGGCGTTGACGGGCTCGACGGTGCAGCCGGTGGCGGCGCCGAGCTTCATGGCTTTGACGGAGCCGCGGATCCACTCGGGGTCGTTGACGGGGAAGATGCGGTGGGTGCCGTTGAGGCGGACCTGCCAGACGACTTTGTACGGCTCACTCGGCCACACCGCGTTGTCGGGGAGCGGATTGCCGGGCCAGAGGTGCGCAAAGGGGCCCTTGCCCGGGTCGCTGAGGTAGTCTTCGAAGGAGTAGCTGTACCACCCCGCGACGCGCCCGCCGGCGACCATGTAGGGAGGGCCCCACTGTTCGCCGTTGTACTTGATCTCGACGGTGAAGTCGTTGGACGCCGCGGCGAGGGGAAGGACCTTGGCGCGGCGCGTGACCCAGGAGCGTGTGACGAGGGGGATGTCGCGCCCAGAAGCCTTGACGGCCTCTGTGTAGCAGTTGAAGAACTCGCCGCCGTGCCCGCTCTCGCCGATGCGGAAGCCGATGGCGTCGAGCGCTGGAGCGCCACGGATCATGGCTTCGACGGCCTGCTTGGTGTAGTCGTACGCGGTCCTTTCGTCGGTGGGGTATGGCGGGGTCTTGTTGTGCGGGATGGAGAGGCGAGCCTCGTAGGCCATAAGGCTGACGCGGATGCCGCGGGCGTGGGCCATGTCGATGACGCGGTTCAGGCGCGCGAGGTTCGCGGCCTTGATATCAGGGGCGACGCCGACCCTGGGAAAGTCCCTGGCCTCCACGAAGTAGGCGTAGAGATTGGGCGCGCTCGTGACGCTGATATCCCACGTGCCGTGGATGTCGAGCCAGTTGAAACGGGCGCGGGCCATGAGGTCCAGAAGCGTGGACCAGTAGTCGTCGTTCTGAAACCACCAGCGGTCCGGGTCGGTGAGGGCGGCGGGGTCGTAGTTGGTGTCGTCCTTGTCGTAGTTCCAGGGGAGAGTGAGGAAGACGTTGAGGCCGCGGTCGCGGAGGAAGGGAGTGGCCGAGATCTGCGCGGTGAGGAGCGTTTCGGGTCGGGAGCGGACGCGCTCGGCGAGCTCGAGGGCCCCGTACATGGCGCCGGGCGCATCGGCGCCTTCGACAATTACGCGCCCCGATTCGGCGTGCACCCTGAAGCTCTCCGGCATCGTGCCGGGCTTGACGCGGATCTCGACGCTGGAGACGCGATCGTCGAGGTTCGCGGCATGGAACGACCGCGCCAGCTCGGAACGGGCAAAGTCCAGGGGCGTGTCGGCGGTCAGGGCGGCGACGAGGACGGCGAGGACTCCGAGCATGGAGAATCTCCCGGTTTGGGCGCAGCCTACCGCGCGGGCGAGCGGGTCGGCGGGGCTGGTAGGCTGGGCGCGCGGGCGCGTGACAGCGGCGCGTGCGCGGGAGGCACCGCGATGAAACGGGAAACCTGGGTCGCGTGTCTGGCCGCGTCGATCGCAATGTGCGTGGGCGCGCGCAGCTCACCAGCGCAACCGCGGGGTTCGACCGGAGGCGACCATTGCATGGTCTACCTCGCGACCAACCTCGCGCGGGGCAACGGCAACTTCTATTCCTACACGCGCTTCGCACAGACGCGCATCGCCCTGCGCGCGGGGGACGTGCTGACGTACCGCATATACCTCGACCCGGCGAATCCCGAGCCGAGTGGCGGCGTTGACGTGGCGTTCGAGGACGGCGACGACCTGCGCGACCTTGGGCTGGTCGATGATCGCGGCGTCCGGTCGCACGGGAACTCGGACCTGTCGGCGGCGCGCGGGAAGTGGCTTACGCGCCGGATCGACCTGACATCCATCGCGGGGCGGACCATCGTCGCCTGGACCGTGAACCAGGAGGGCGATGCAACGGGCAGGTACGCCGTGTTCATCGACGACGTGTCGGTCGAGCGGGCTGACGGAACAAAGGTAGTGGTGTACTCCGACGGCGTGCCGCCCGAGCGCGTTCCGGACATCGCGAATGGATATTCGCGCGTGCCGGTGTGCGTATCAGTGGAGTCGGCGCTAATCAAGGACGGTGAGCCGGTCGATCGCGCGGTCGCGGCGGCTGAAAGGGCGGGGGAGCGATTCCAGGCGATGGCCGGTGCGCGCGACGAGGTGGACCTGGCGCGCCGGTTCGCGGAGCGCGCTGGCGATGCCCACGTGCGCGAGCACGTGGAGGAGGCGACCGCGGCACTGGCGCGGGCCGAGCGAGAGGAGGCATCGCCCGACGAGATCCAAGCGGCGCTGCACGCGGCCCACGGGGCGATCGAGCACGCGCACCCGGCGATGGAGAAGTTCACCGGGCACATCGTCGGGCACGCCCATATCGACCTGCAGTGGCTGTGGGAGTGGCAGGAGGGCATCGCGGTGACGCGCGACACCTTCGCGCAGGCTGCGAAGTTCATGGACGAGTTCCCCGGGTTCACGTTCAGCCAGAGCAGTTCGTGCCTGTACGCGGCGATGGAGGAGCACTACCCGGACCTGTTCGCGATGATCAAGAAGAAGGTGGAGGCCGGGCAGTGGGAACTCGTGGGCGGGCGCGTGTGCGAGGCCGACACGAACATGATCTCGGAAGAGTCGAGCGTGCGGCAGTTCCTGTACGGGCAGAAGTATTTCCGAGAGAGGTTCGGCAAGACGGCGGTGGTGGGGTGGGAGCCCGACACGTTCGGGCACACGGCGCAGATGCCGCAGATGCTGAAGCTGTCGGGGTGCGAGTATTACTATTTCTGCCGCGCGGGGAAGGGGAAGCCGCTCTTCTGGTGGGAGGGATTGGACGGCTCGCGGGTGCTGGCGTTCGAGGAGACGGCGACCAAGTCGTGGTACAACTCGGACCTGTCGTACAAGGTCTTCGAGGAGATGCTCGACTTCGACAAGCAGGTCGGCTCGAAGGACATGCTGTGGGTGTACGGCGTGGGGAACCACGGGGGCGGGCCGACGCGCGAGCAGATCGCGTGGGCGCTCGAGCAGATGAAGAGCGGGGCGCGCCCAGGGATGAGGTTTTCAACGGCGACGGAGTTCTTTAAGAAGCTGGCGAGTTACGACCTGACGAAGATCCCCGTCGTGAGCGGGGAGATGAACCCGATCTTCGACGGCTGCTACACGACGCACTGCGAGATCAAGCAGCTCAACGCCCGGGCCGAGGCGCGGACGACGGCGGCCGAGACGGTCGCCGCGGTGGCGTCGCTGGGCGGGTTCGCGTACCCGCGCGCGGAACTGCGACGGAACTGGGAGGAGATCTGTTTCAACCACCATCACGACACGCTGCCGGGGTCGGGGCATCACGCGCCGTACAAGCGGACGGAGATGCAGCTCACGCGCGTGCTGGCGAGCGATGACGACATTATCACGCGAGCGCTCGAGTCGATCGTGATGAAGGTGAAGCCCGCGCGGAGTGGGGTGAACGTGCTGGTGTTCAACCCGAGCGGCTGGACACGGAGCGGGTGGGTCGAGACGTACCTGGTGAAGAGCGGGTGGGACAAGACCAGGGCGCCGGAGCCCGAGGAGTGCATCGCGCGCGGACCGGACGGGAAGGACTGGCCGGTCGTGGTGGAAGACAGGGTGAGCCGGCGCGTGCGGTTCCTGGCCGGCGATGTTCCGGCGTATGGGTACAAAGTCTTCGAACTGGTGAGCGGAAAGGCAGACGTGCCGGCGATCGAGGTGCGCGACGGGGGCACGACGGTTCAAGCGCGTGGTCTGGTGGTCGAGTTCGACAAGGAGCTCGGGTGCATCCGGCGCATGGCCTCGACCCTGTCGCGCGGACAGGACGCGTCGGGTGAGATGGGACGGCTGGAGGTGCACTGGGAAACCCCGCAGGAGATGAGCGCGTGGACACTCGGGAAGGTTGAGCGCATCGAAGTGCTGCACGCCGCGTCGGCCGAGTTTGTGAGCGGGCCGGACTACGCAGAGGCGAGGTTCACTTACCGCGTGCCCAAATGGGGCGCGGAGGGCGCGGACTCCCCGTTCACGCAGCGCTTCCGCGTGTCGGCGTACGGCGAGATCACATCCGAGGTAGCGTGCGAGTGGAACGGAGTGGGCACGAAGGCGACGCCCAACGCGCTGGTGCGCGTGGCGTTCACCATGGGATCGGGCGCGCTAGGCACGATCGCGACGCACCACGTGCCGTTCGGCCGCGTGGAGCGGCCCACGGACGGACGCGAATTCCCGGCGCTGAACTGGGTGTCGCTCGGGCAGGTGCCGCTGGGTGTCGGGCGCCCGAAGAACGTGCTCGTCCACCCCGGTCCCGGACGATTCGATGGGTTCACCGTGCTCGCCGAAGGCCAGCGCGGGTTCGCGGCCCGCGAGGCGGCGCTGACCATGAGCCTGATCCGCGCCCCCTTCGAGCCCGACCCAGCGCCGAACCCGGGCGGGCACGTGTGGCGGTACGAGATCGTGCCGCAGGGCGCGGTGGGGCTGAGCTATCGCTATGGTGACAAGTCGGGTCGGTTCTATCCCCATCGAGCGGCCGCGGAATTCAATCAGCCGCTCCTGGCGGCGACGGTTCCGTACGACGGGTCGGGGTCGGCGCCGCTGGAGTGGAGCCTGGTCACGGAGCCGCTCGCGGCTGAGATCATGCCGACGGCGCTGAAGATTGCCGAGGATGGCGACGGTCTTGTGCTGCGGATGTTCGAAGCCGGCGGCGCGGCCCGCGAGCAGCGGGTGGTGCTGAGCACGGGGGTCGCGGCGGCGGAGGTGGTGAACTTTGTCGAGGACCGGGTCGAGGCGCTCGCGCCTGTTGAGGGGGCGGTCGAGTTGAAGTTTCGACCTCACGAGATCAAGACCGTGAAAATGAAGCCCCGCGTGCGCGCGCTCAAGCCTTGAGCGCCGCGAGTATCGCGTCCACGTTCTTCTTCGCATCCCCGAAAAGCATCCGCGTATTGGCCTTGTAGAAGAGCGGATTGTCCACGCCGGCGTAGCCGCTGGCCATCCCGCGTTTCATCACCACGACCGTGCGCGACTTCCAGACCTCGAGCACGGGCATGCCGGCGATCGGGCTGCCGGGATCGTCTTGGGCGCTCGGATTGACGATGTCGTTCGCGCCGATGACCAGGACCGTGTCGGTTTCCGGGAGGTCCTCGTTGATCTCGTCCATCTCGAGGACGATGTCGTACGGGATGTTCGCCTCGGCCAGCAGCACGTTCATATGCCCCGGCAGGCGCCCCGCGACGGGGTGGATCGCGAACCGGACCTGGATTCCCTTGTCGCGGAGGATGCGAGTTGCTTCGGCGAGCGAATGCTGCGCCTGCGCGACCGCCATGCCATAGCCGGGCACGATCACGACGGTGCGCGAGCGGCGGAGCAGGTCAGCCGTGGCGGCGGCGTCGATCGAGCGGACTTCGCCCGCGGGCGCGCTGCCGGCGGCGGGGGCCGCGCCGCCCTCGACGCCGAAGCCGCCGAGGATGACGCTGATGAACGAGCGGTTCATGCCGCGGCACATGATGATCGAGAGGATCGCGCCGCTGGAGCCGACGAGCGCGCCGGTGATGATGAGGAGGTCGTTCGAGAGCATGAACCCCGCGGCGGAGGCGGCCCAGCCGGAGTAGGAGTTGAGCATGGAGACGACCACGGGCATGTCGGCGCCGCCGATGGCCATGACCAGGTGAACGCCGAGGAGGCCGGTGACGGCGGCGGCGATCGCGAGGGCCCAGAGGCCCTGGTTGTCCACGTTGCCGTGGAACCAGTAGCCGAGGGCGATGGTGATGACCAGGAGCAGGATGTTGAGGACGTGGCGGGCGGGAAGGATGAGGGGCTTGCCGGAAATGAAGCCGCGGAGCTTGCCGAAGGCGATGACCGAGCCGGTGAAGGTGATCGAGCCGATGCAGACGCCGATGAAGATCTCGATCTGGTGGATGAGTCCTTCGCGTCCTTCGTGCTCGACGTCTGCGCCGGCGAGGTAGGTCGCGAACCCGACGAGGACCGCGGCGAGCCCGACGAAACTGTGAAGGATCGCGACCAGTTCGGGCATCGCGGTCATCTTGACCCGCGACGCGACGAGGCCGCCGATGATCGCACCGGGGATGAGCGAGGCCGCGAGCGCGGGGTAGCCGGTGAAGCCCTTGGCCGCGGCGGTCGCGACCAGCGCGAGGATCATGCCGACAATGCCGAAGAGGTTGCCGCGGCGCGCGGTTTCCTGGTTGGAGAGGCCGCCCAGGCTCAGGATGAAGAGCGCGCTGGCGGCGATGTAGCAGATGGTGACGAGGGTGGGGGGCATGGAGCGAGAGGTGTCGAGGTGTCTGGGTGTCGAGGTGTCGAGGGAAACAGGAGAAGAGGAGAAGAGGGGTCAGCGGCGGAACATGGCGAGCATGCGGTTGGTGACAAGGAAGCCGCCGGCGATGTTGATGGTGGCGATGAAGATGGCGACAGCGCCCAGGATGATGGTGGCCAGGCCGGAGGTGGACGCAGCGCCGTTCTGCAGCGCGGTGCGCGCGCCGAGCTGGAGCATCCCGCCGATCAGGATGATGCCGCTTATGGCGTTGGTCACGCTCATCAGCGGCGTGTGCAGCGCGGGCTTGACGTTCCAGACGACCTGCCAGCCGACGAAGCACGCGAGGATGAAGACGGTGAAGTGCGAGAGGAACGAGGCGGGCGCGACGGCGCCGATGGCGATGAGCGCGACGCCGGTGGCGGCGAGCCAGAGGAGGGAGCGGTCCTTGCCCGTGGCGCCGGCGTGCGCGCCCTGGGAGGACTCGTGTTTCTCGGGTTGAAGCCGCTCGGCGACCCCGGGCTCGGGGGGCGGCGGCGGCGTGGGGAGCGCAGGCGGTGGCCAGGTGAGTTCGCCGTTGTGGAGGACGAGCGAGCCGCGCACGACCTGGTCGGTGGTGTCGATCGAGACCGCGCCGTCCTTCAGGATTTCCTCGAAGAGGGAGACAAGCGTGGCGCCGTAAAGCTGGCTGGACTGGCTGGGCATGCGGCTGGGGAGGTCGGCATAGCCGATGATGCTGACGCCCTTGTGGACCGTGACTTCGCCGGGGCGCGTGAGGGCGCAGTTGCCGCCCTGCTCGGCGGCGAGGTCGACGATCACCGCGCCGGGCCTCATGCTCTCGACCATGCCGGCGGTGATGAGGCGCGGGGCCTTCTTGCCGGGGACCAGCGCCGTGGTGACGATGATGTCCACTTCCATGGCCTGGGCCGCGAAGAGCGCGAGCTCGGCCTGGATGTAGGCGTCGGACATCTCTTTCGCGTAGCCGCCCTTCCCCTCTCCCTCTTCGGCGACGTGCACTTCGAGAAACTCGGCGCCGAGGCTCTTCACCTGGTCGCGGGTGGCGGCGCGCGGGTCGAAGGCGCGGACGATCGCGCCCAAGCCCTTGGCGGCGCCCACCGCCGCGAGCCCGGCGACGCCCGCGCCGATGACGAGGACTTTCGCGGGATCGATTTTTCCCGCGGCGGTGACCTGGCCCGTGAAGAAGCGCGGGAAGTGGTTCGCCGCTTCGATCATCGCGCGGTAGCCGGCGATGTTGGCCATCGCACTGAGGGCGTCCATCTTCTGCGCACGGCTGATGCGCGGCACGCAGTCCATGGCCAGGACGGTGGCCTTGCGCGCGGCGAGGCGGTCGAGCAGCGCGCGGTTCTGGGCCGGCCAGATGAATCCGATGAGCGTCGCCCCCTCGCGGAGAAGGTCGGCCTCGTGCACGCCAAGCGCGCCGTGCTCCTGGGGCGGGCGGACCTTGAGCACTACGTCGGCGCGGGACCAGAGCGTGCGGACATCGTCGATGATCTCGGCGCCGGCTTCGGCGTACGCAGCATCGGTATAGTCGGCGGCCGCGCCCGCGCCAGCCTGGACAAGGACATCCTGGCCGAGTTTCTTGAGGCGCATCACCGTCTGCGGTGTGGCCGCGACCCGGCGTTCGCCGGCGTGAGTTTCTTGAGGGATGGCAAGTTTCATCGTGGGCAACGAGATTCGATCTGAACCTGTTCGAGGGACGGAGTTTAGCGTGTCGGCGAGGTGGCCCGGGCGGCCATCGAATGCCCGGGGATAACCTTGACCATTCCGGGGGCGCGGGTTAGTCTGAAACCCGGCGCCGGGGCGTTTCCACTCGATTCCAAGGCCCCGGCGCAGAGGAGGAGGCGCCGTGAAGACCTGTCTCGTCGGGGGCGCGGTTGTTCTTCTAACAGCGGGGACAGCGCTCGGTCAAATTGAGATCGTCGCCTTTGATTCCCAGCCGTCGCCCACGAGCGCGGACGGATACTTCGCGGACGGAAGAGCGTTCCAGTTCTACTCGCAGCGAATCGCCGGCGCGTTCTCTCCCACGGAGTGGTGCCTCTCCAAGGGCCTTACGTTCTGGGGGAGCAGCGAAAACTTCTCGACGCCGGACCTGGACAACGTCCTGCAGTTCTACGTGGCGATCCTCAACGACGACGCGGGGAACCCCGGCAACCCCGGACAGGTGCTCGGTGAGCAGACGCTGTTCATGAACCAGTTCACGGTGACCGCGACCGGACGCGACAACGCGCTCGGCGGGCACGAGTACAAGTTCGAGATCCCCGATCTGGGCTTCCGCGTCCCGCTGACGCCGGGAACGCAGTACTGGATGAACGTCGGCGCTCTCCTGGATCAGCCGCAGGAGGACGCGTGGGGCTGGACCTTCAGCAACTCGCAGTCGTGGGGCGTTGCGAGCAACCCGTGGCACAACCCGGGATGGCAGACCGTTCCGAACCAGTTCGGCGTGTCGTTCCAGCTCACGGGCGTCCCCGCGCCGGCAACGCTCGCGCTCGCCGGCGCGGCATTGCTCACCGCCCGTCGGCGGCGCTCATGTTGAGATGATCACGGCCCGGCCGCTGCGCCGGGCGCTCTGCGTTGCGAGCAAACCGTCCGGGGCGCCGCCGCGTGCCCCGCCCTTGATTGGGGGTTGCGATGTTCGGGAAGTCCCGCCGCGAAGTTTCGACCGACGCCCTGGTTCGCGCCGCCGGGCGCGCTCGTCCCTGCGCCGTCGAGTCGCTCGAGATCCGCACGCTCCTCAGCGGACCGCCCTCGCACGACCCGGCCGGCGATCTGTGGGACGGTTCGCTCCCGGGAAGCGCGGTGCAGATCGCGTCGCTCATTGCGGGCGCGCTGCGCTTCGAGGGCGCGTTCGTGATGAATACCGTGGCGCACCGCATCGAAAACGTCGGCGCGTTCAGGGTCGGCATGCGAGCGACGGGAACCGAGCCGTTCCGGCCGCTCCTGACCGTGAACGGATCGTTGACGTACGACACGACGAAAGTGTTCAGCATCACGAACGCGGACGTGGACGCGCTGATCGCCGGCGCGCCGCCCGCGCACCTGTTCACCGGCGCGTTCACGATCGCGTTCGCGGACGCGTGGACCCGATCGCTGACCGAGACGAACCCTCTCGCGGGGCTCTCGCTCGGGCCGGCCACCCTCTCCCTCACTTCGATGGCGTTCGCCAACCCGTTCGGGGGAACGACGGCGGATTCGCGCGTGCAGCTGCGCGGCGGGCTGAACCTTCCCGCGGCGGTCGGCGGCGGCGTGGCGGTGGCGCAGGAAGCAAGCTACGCGTGGGCCGCGCCGGAAGGGATCGGCTTCACCGGCGCGCCCGTGCCCGGCGGCGCCGGAGCGACGGTGGCGTACCCGACCATTACGCTGCGCGCGGCGGCGAACGTGTGGGTGGACTTCGCGCCCAGCGGCGCGACGGGCGCGGGCGAGCTGCGCGTGAGCGGTAACTACACGCTCCCTGATTTCTCGGGCGCCACGGTGACGCTCACGCGCCCCGGCAGCGCCGACGCGGTGTACATCACCTCGTCGGGCCAGCCCGGGAGCGGGTCGCTCGGCATGAACGCGCCGATGCGCGCCAACGACCTCGACATCACGTGGGACGGTTCGTGGCGGCTCGACAATGTCAAGTTTGAAGTGCTCTCGGCCACGACGATCGTGACGACCAACGCGTACCTCTACATGGGCGGCAACACGCCCAACTCGGTGACCGCCAAGGTCATCGCCAACAAGCGCGTCGAGATCGAATTCACGTACCAGAACGGACCGGACCTGTCGGTGCACGGCGCCGGGATCGACCTGACGCAGCCCGGCGGATTCTTCTTCACCTCCGACAAAACGCCGACGGCCAACGGGCGCGCGGACAACTGGGACCCCGAAATCCGGCTCTACGGCAACATGCAAATGCAGCCCAACGCCGACGGCACGGGCGCGGGGCAACTGGTCTTTGCGATCCCCGCCGCGGCCCCCCTCAAGGCCAATTTCGATGGTGCTTCGATGCCCGCGATCACGCAGGCGGGGCCGCAGGTGGGCGTGCAGCTTCTGGGCATCCGCGCGGCGACGCTGACCAACACGAAGATCGAGCTCAAACTCGACGACGACTACTTCCAGCTCGACACCACGGCCAAGTACGCCGAGTTCAACGACCAGGTGATCGAATTCCGTGGCGAGGACGATTTCGGGTTCGACGTCTTCATCAAGGTCCGCGACTTCTTCGACGTGAGCGTCGACGGGTTCCTCGAGCTTGAAGCGCCGATCGTCATCACCGACGACTGGAGGTTCGACGACTTCTTCTTCTGGGTCCAGCCCAACGCGCTGGGGTCGCAGAACGGCTTCAAGGGCACGGCGCTTCTGGAGACACCGCTGCGCCAGGGGCCCGACGCGTACCAGACCACCTTCCTGATCACGCTCGCCGCGTTCGACTTCACCGTCGATCCCAACTCGACGCCCGGCCCCGCGTTCCTCGCGGCGGGGATGCCGGTCACACTCCTCTCGATGACCTTCACGCCCGACCGAATGAGCCCGCCGAACCAGTTCGCCAACTGGGACCCGCAGCTCGCGCTGGTGGGAACGATGCCGATCCCGATCGAGTGGGGAGGGTTCGTCCTGCCCTTCGGCGGGCCGCAGGCGCCGATCCTTGTCAACGAGAACGGGATCGACGTGAGCGCCGGCTGGTCCATGCCCGCGGGCCAGACGTTCAAGATCATCAACGTTGTGAACGTGACAACGGTGGCCGGGCTGCGGATGTTTGCGGACCTGGTGAACGACACGGCAAAGCTCGACGGTACGTTCACGCTCCCTTCGCTCGGGGGCGCGGTGCTCGACTCTCGCGCCGTGAACGGGCACTCGTTCGACCTGAAGTTCGACGACAACGCGCTGACGACCGACTTCGCGGCCAACGCCGCGACGGGGCAGAACACCGAGGCGCCGATCTGGACGGACTTCAAGCTGGGGAACATCAACGTCGGGGTGACCAAGCAGTACGGGCAGCCGGGCGTGATGGGAGGGACGGCGAGCCTGCTCACAAACCTCAACCCGATCCCGCTGACGCTGACGTTCGTGAACGGGGTGCTGCAGGCGACCAACGGGGCGCTGAACGCGGCGGCGAGTTCGTTCACGTTCATCGGGACGCTGCTCAAGCCGCTGGACTTCACGTTCATCCCGGACCGTGATGTGAATAACGGGCCGGTGTGGGACCCGCTGTTTACGTTCGGTGGCGGGCTGACGCTTCCCAACGGGTTCGGGGATGGGACATTCGTCGTCCCCTTGCTGAACCTGCCGGAGCGTGTGCTCCTGACCGTGGACGGGCTGGACCTGAGCGCGACGATCAAGTTCCCGCTCGAGACGTTCGACTTCACGATGTTCGGCCAGCGGATGCGGTTTGTGGCCAAGGACCTTTCGCTGAGCGTGCTCAAGCCACCGGGCCAGCAGTTCAGCCTCAAGGCACAGGGAATCGTCGAGGTGCGTCAGACGGGCTTCACAAAGGACAACCTCTCGTTCAACGCCGACCTGTCGGGGCCGACCAACTACTTCCAGATCTTCTGGGATCGATCGATCGCGATGGTGGGGAAGCTGAAGGCCACCGAAGTACCGATCTTCTCGAAGAAATTCGCGCTGATCAAGGAGCTCCTGATCGGGTTCGACACGGTGAACCACGTGTACAGCGCGGACGCCAAGGTGAATTTCTTTGAGAAGAAGAACTTTGACATCGTCATGGGCGTCGAGTTCCTCAACGGCAGCGTGAACCGGATCACCGCGGGCGTGGACGGGCTGAAGAAGCCGGTGTACAAGGGCATCTACTTCGACGGGTTCACGGGGACGGTCAGGAACTTCGCGCCCGGCGCGACCGGGCGCGTGGAGATCGGCGGCTCGCTTCACTTCTGGGCGGGCGTGGCGATCCCCAGCGACCTGCAGTTCTCGATCGACCTGCCCGAGTTCTTCGGCGGGCGCGTGAAGATCGACGGGAAACTCATCGACCTGGTCATTCAGGGCTACGCGAGCTTCGACGGTGTCAAGGGGAGCGCTGTGCTCAAGTACATCGCGAATCTCGGACTGGGAACGGCGAACTTCGACATGAACTGGGCCGCGAGCCCGGGCTACATCAAGTACACGGGCACCACGGTGTGGCTCAACGGGTTCTTCACCGACACGGGCACGATGTACGTCGATTTCGACGGCAATTTCTCGGGGCGGCGCTCGGTGACGCTGGCGGTGCCCAACGGGATTCACGAGTTCTTCAGCGGGCGGCTGACGCGCTTCGCGGTCCGGCAGATCGAGGGCACGGTGCTCGCGCGGGCCGAGGGCGGAGTCAAGTTCACCAACGACAGCAACTACGGGAACGATGTGATCTTCGGGTACGGCCGGATCGCCGGGCAGGTGCTCGGGCTCAAGGTCTTCCTGGACGGCACGATCAGCCCGATCTTCAGTCTGGCGGGCATCCCGTCGGTGCGCGTGCCGGGCGAGTTCATGGTCGCGCCGGGGACGAGCGAGGCGACGTTCTTCGCCGCGTGGGAGAACGACGCCTCCACGCCGCCGTTCGAGCTGATCGACCCCGACGGAAATGTGGTGACCAGCTACGAGTACGTGACCGACCTCGAAGGACCGCAGAACTTCGGCGTTCGTGTCGCTAATCCCGCCGCGGGCGCGTGGCGCCTCCGCGTCACGGACGACACGGGCCTGGGGCTGGTCGAGTACGAGGCGTACGCGCCGACGGCGGCGCCGACGATCGCGATCACCTCGCCGACGGCGGACGTGCTCTCGCCGGGCGTGGTCAACATCGGGTACGAGGCGTACGACGCCGATTCCGACGCCGATATCTCCTTCTACTACACCGACACGTTCGGGCAGTTTGTGGGGATCCCGATCGGCTCGGCGGTCGAGCAGGACGGGGCTGGGAGCTTCGCCTGGGATACGACCGGTCTGCCCGGCGGCGACTACACGATCTACGCGCAGATCGACGACGGAAACAACGAGATGCAGGGCGCGTTCGCGGTCGGGCGCGTCACCGTGGTCGACCCCGATGCGCCCCCGCAGGTCACCGGCGCACAGGTGCTGTGGCTCGGAGGGACAAAGGCATCGCTCTCGTGGGACGCCGCGCCCGGCGCAGAGTACTACATCGTTTCGGCCACGGCGCAGGCCGCGGGCGCGTCGTTCGACACATACTTCAACGTGTACGACGCCACCTCGCTTGAGCTGACGGAGCTTTCCGCGGGCGATGTGTACAGGTTCTCGGTTCGCGCGGCGGCGGCGAACCCCGTGGAGGGCGCCCAATCGCGCCTGGGGGTTCAGAGCGTGCCGGTGACCGGCGTCGTGGGGTACACGCCCGGCGCCCCCGGCGCCGGCGAGTGGGACGTGTTCGCAGACCCGGCGTCGGTGTACAGCGCGGTCTTCGCTATCCCGTCGGGCGGATCGGCGGAGCTGTTCCTGGCTCCGGCGGGCGCCACGCTCGACGGCTCCGGCAATTTCTCCTGGTCCGTCCCCGGCGGGCAGGACGGCTGGAGCGACGTGGTTATCAAGGTCACCGGCAGCGACGGAAGCCTCTCCATGGTTCGCTACCTGCTCCTGTCCGATGCCGATCGCACGATCGATCTCGGCGGCCAGACCTGGGACGACGCCGACAACGACGGCGACCGCGCCCTCGCCGAGAACGGGCTGAGCGGGGTCACGGTCAATCTCGTGGACGCCGAGACCGGCGCCATCCTGCTCACGCTCACCTCGGACGACGACGATCGCAACAACGACACGACTATCGACGCCTACACCGAGCAGGGCCTCTACCGCTTCGCGGGGCTGACACCGGGCCGGTACATCGTCAGAGTCGATCCGGGGTCGGGCGTCGTGACCTCGCCGCTGGGCGGCCAGTACGACCGGACGCTGGCCAAGGGTCTCGAGGATGACGACCTGGACTTCGGCGTGTACTTCCCGCCGGGCGGGGTCGGCTCGGGCGGCGGCGCGATCGGGGGAAGCGTTGGGAGCCTCGGCGATCTTGCGGTTCTCGCGGGCGTGCCCGAGGGCGCGCCGATGCTCCTGTTCACGGGATCATCGGACGAGCATGCCGTGGCTCGCGAGCCGTGGCGCGCCGCGATCGGGTCGCCGACGCGGGCGAGCGTTGGTCGGAACGTCGTCGCGGCCGGCGAGCGACTTTCCGCGGGCCTGCGCCCGGAGACCGCGGCCGCGTCGCCCGTGGACGAGAGCGCACCGTGGTGGCTCGGCTGACCTCACGTCGCGCGCCGACCGGCCCGCTAACCCCGGTTACTTGCGCGCCGACGTGTGCGCGGCAATCCAGTCGGAGATGACGGCGAGCGCCGCGGGCGAGAACGTCTCGTCGATGGTCGCGTACTCGGCAGGCCCGCCCGTCGCGGCCGTCTGGAACAGATGGTTGAGCCCGGGCAACTCGCGCACGGTTGCGTCCGTGTTGCCGGCCTCCTTGAGCGCCTTCTCGATCTCGGGGAGGTTGTCCTTGGCGGGGACCTGCACGTCGAGGGCGCCGATCAGCGCCAGCACGGGCACCTTCACCCTGCGCAGCGCCTCGCGCGGGTCGTAAAGGAAGAAGCTGCGGAACCACTTCGTGTTGAGCACGCCCAGCTGCTGCCGCACGGTCGCGTCGAGCTGGTCGTCGGTCGGCTCGGGCGCGGCGCCGCCCGCGACGGCGTTGCTCACCTTCACCTGCGCCCGCGCGAGCTCGCGGATCGCGTCGGCGATCTCGCCCTCGGGCGCGTTGCGCTCGATCTGGTCCATGAGGGCGCGGTGCAGCGCCGTAACCCCGGCGATCAGCGCCGGATCGATCTTGGCCGCCCGCATGATCGCCTCGGACTGCATCGTCAGAATCTCGCGACCCTTGACGCCCGTGCCGGCGAGCATGACGACGAACGCGATGTCGCGCGACGCCGCCGCGGCCATCGGCCCGACGATCGCGCCCTCGCTGTGCCCGATGACGCCGATCTTCGCACCGTCGATCTCGGCGACCGTCTTGAGCAGCGCCACGCCGGCGAGCACGTCGCCGACCGTGTCCTCCGCCGTGGCGTCCATAACGCTCCCGCCCGAGCCGCCCACACCGCGGTCGTCGGCGCGCAGCACGGCGATGCCGCGGCGCGTGAGATGGTCGGCGATGACCAGGAAGGGCTTGTGGCCCCCGATCGACTCGTCGCGGTCCTGCGCGCCCGAGCCGGTGATCATCACGACCGCGGCGAACGGGCCCGGGCCTTCGGGCAGCGTGAGCGTTCCCGCGAGCTTCGTCCCGTCCTTGGCGTTGGTGTAGGTGACGTCGCGCGCCACATAGGGGAACGGCGGCCGGGGCTCCTGAGGTCGCCCCAGGCCGTAGGACATCGGCGCCCCCTCGGGCACGAGCTCGACCGTGACCGGCGCGACGACTCCGGACTGAGTCAGCTGGCCCTTGGCGGTCTTACCCCCGGGCGCGACCTTGAGCGCGAACACCGCCGCGTTCTCGCGCGCACCGCCGGCGATGGCGAGCGTGAAGCGGAGCTCTTCGGCGTTGATCGAGACATCCGAGAGTGCCGCGCCCTTGATCCCCTGGGGAGGAATGTCGATCGTGCCCCGCGCGGGGGTGTCACCCGTTGCCGGCTGCAGCAAGACGCCGAAGTCGACCTTGATGCCGCGGATCTCGACGACGCCCTTCCAGCGCTGGGGCACGCCGGCCGGCTGTGCCACGGCGCTCGGCGCGCGCTCGGACCCCGGCGGCTGCGCGGATGAAAAAGAGACAAACGACGATACAGCCGCGGCGAGCGCGACGATGATGCGCGGGAACGTGCGGGGCATTGGGCGCCTCCTTCTTCGGCGATGACGGTAGTGGGGGACGAGCGCGGACGGAAGGAGGTCAGACGGTGATGGCGGGGTCGGTCGTGCCGCCGCCGGCCTCGGCGGTGATCTGCTCGATGGCGCGACACAGGACCCGGCAAGCCTTCAGATACTCCGCGATGCTCACGCGTTCCTCCGGGGTGTGGTCGAGCGTGCTGTCGCCCGGCCCGTACGCGGCGATGGGGCACTTCCAGACCGGGCCGACGACGTTCATGTCGCTCGTGCCGGTCTTTAGACGCAGCGTGGGGCGCGCGCCCTGGGCGCGGATCGAAGTGCTCAGCGCGCGCACGACGGCGTTCGAGCGGTCCGCGACGTGCGCGACCTCAGGCCCGCGAAACGCAAGCTCGGCGCCCTCGGCAAACTCGCGGCAGGCGTGCTCCACTTCCTCCGGCGTCACGCCGGGCGGAAGCCGGAAACCGGCCGTCAGCTCGGCGGCCTCTGCGAGCCCGTCCCCGCGACAATGCGCGGCGCGGAGCCCGGCCTGCACGCCATGAAAGGCACCCTCAACTCCGGTGTTGCGCGCTCCGACCCACGCCAGGACGCGCGACCACCAGCCGAAGGCCCGGTCGAGCGCAGAGGGAGCAGGGCCGGCCGAGTGCGCCGTGGACTGCACGAGGCGGTAGTCAACAAGGAGCCGCCCCTTGTACCCGATTGTGACGCCATCCCAGGCACTCGGCTCGCCGATGATGCACGCGCGGGGCGCGGGGCCGCGGGCCACGTGACGCGCGCCGCGCGATGTGGCCGACTCCTCCTCGACCGCGCCGACCACATCCACACGGACATGGTCCGGAAGATCCGCCGTCACCGCGCCGACGAGGAACGTGGCGAGCGGCCCCTTGGCGTCCACCGCCCCGCGTCCGTGGAGCGTGTCGCCGTCGATGCGCACGGGGATGTCGCCGGGAACCGTGTCCATGTGTCCGAGGAGCAGGAGGTCCGGCGGGCGACCCTCCGGTCCCCGCGAGCCGACCGCGTTGCCCGCCTCGTCGATGTGGGCGCGCATGCCCAGGGCCCGCATCTGGGTAACAAGGAAGGCGGCGAGGTCGTGCTCCCGGCCAGACAAGCTCCGGATCTCGACCATCGCGCGCAGGAGGTCGACCGCCCCACGGTCGGTGATTGACGCGGCGCACCGGCCGTTCCCGATCTCCGGGATCATGCGAACACCGTGCCCTCTCCCCCCAGCGCGTCGGTGACAGGCCGGTCGCGCCGGGCGTCGGCGATGACGACCCGCGCCACGCCGCCCTCCAGCGCCTCCGCCGCGGCAAGGACCTTCTTCTTCATGCGTCCCTGCGCGAGCTGCTCGGCCGACGGGATCTCCGCGCGCCCCACGGTGCGGAGGAGCGAGTTCTCGTCGGGAAACTCGCGCAAGAGACCGCGCACGTTGGTGAGCAGCACGAGGCGCTCGGCACGCAGGGCCGCCGCGGTCTGCGCCGCCGCGCGGTCGGCGTCGATGTTGATCGGGTCACCCTCGTCGCTGAGGGCCGGGGGAGAGATGACGGGCGTGAACCCGGCGTCCAGCATCGTCGTGATCGGGCGCGTGTTCACGCGCTCGACCGCGCCCGTGTAGTCATCGCGGATGATGCGGACGCGTCCTTCTTCCACCGCCCGCACGGCGGTCTTGCGCGCACCGCGCCACATCCCGGCGTCGATCCCCGAGAGTCCGACCGCGTCGACCCCGCGCTTCACGAGCGCACCGACGAGGCCCTGATTCACGATGCCGCGGCAGGCCATCTGGAAGATCTCCAGCGTGCGGCGGTCGGTGCGCCGGCTGGTGTGCCCCGAAGGCGACGTGATGAACTGCGCGGGATGCCCGAGCTGTTCGGCGAGCGTGTTGGTCGCGTGCGATCCGCCGTGCACCACCACCAGGCGTGACCCCGACCGGATGAGCTGCGCGGCATCCTCCGCGAAGGCCTCGAGGCCGATGCCCTCGGCGCCGCCGAGCTTCACGACGATCAACGGGTGTTCAGAGGAGGAATCCATGGCTAGAGCGGGTGCAGCCCTCCGAACGTGAGCGCCGTGCGCTCGTCGATGCCGAGCATGAGGTTGAGACACTGCACCGCCGTGCCGGCGGCGCCCTTCATGAGATTGTCGAGGGCGCTCACGACCACGATGCGCCCCGTGTCTTCGTCGACTTCGAACCCGACGTCGCAATAGTTGGTCCCGCTCAAGAGGCGCGGCTCGGGGAATCGGTGCAGGCCGGTCTTGGCCTTCACCAGCCGCACGAAGGGTTCGTTCTGGTACGCCGCGCGGTACAGCTTCCAGACATCCTTCTCGGCCTGGGGCCGGGTGGGAATCACGTGCGCCGTGCACTGCACGCCGCGCACCAGCTCGACGCTGGTCACCGACATGTGGAGGTCGAACGCGCCGAGCTCCTGGCTCACCTCGGCATGGTGCCGGTGACGCGCCAGCGCGAAGGGCCGAACCCGCCCGGTGCGCTCGGGGTGGTGCGAGGACTGGCTGGGCTCCGCGCCCGCCTCGGACGAGCCGACCTTGAGATCGGCGATCGCGGTCTTGATCAGCCCGGCGCGCGCGAGCGGCAGCAGCGCGAGATTGACCGCAGTCGCATTGCAGCCCACACCGCTGACGAGGCGCGCCGAGCGCAGACGCTCGCGCTGCGTCTCGGGCAGGCCATAGGCGAACCGGTCGAGCCACACGGGCGACGGGTGGGGCTTCTCGTACCAGCGCGCGTAGGTCGCGGGGTCCTTGATCCGAAAATCCTTTCCAGCACATTGGGATCCTAAGCTTAGAATTCCACGTGGACAAGTTGTCGCG
>JADMIO011575575.1_pt1 | contig 68389 bp, 57 predicted proteins | sample 8958161 | NCBI WGS metagenome assembly JADMIO01 (sample SAMN16585339, study PRJNA669376) | soil metagenome | isolation source: Crop rotation soil | place: USA: Cullars Rotation, Alabama | collected 2011 | reverse complement strand
ACAACTTGTCCACGTGGAATTCTAAGCTTAGGATCCCAATGTGCTGGAAAGCGAATCGCTCGAGGTCCTCGCCCCGGCCCGCCTTCTTCAGCGACTGCACCGCGGACCACGTCCCGACGTACCCGAGCATCTGGTCCGCGTTCCATCGATGCTCGAGCGCAAGCGGCGGCGCCTCCACCGGCTGGAACGGGAACGGCAGCGAGCGATACCCTTGCTCGACCAGATGGCGCTCGGGCGGCCAGTGCCCCTCGAGCGTGCGCCAGTAGAAGCGCTCCACCAGGCCTTCGATCTCCGGGTCCACCGTCATCACGGCGTAGGTGACCAGCGCGACCAGCCCGCCGGCACGCGCCACCCGCCGTACCTCGCGGTAGTAGGCGTCGAGGTCGAACCAGTGGGCGGCCTGCGCCGCCACCGCGCAGTCCACGCTGCCATCGGGAAGCCCGCTGACCTCGGCCGGAGCGACGGCGTAACGGACACGCGCATGTGGCACGGCCTGCGCGACCTGCGCCGCGCTCGCGTCCGTCGCGACCACCTGGTCGAACGACTCGGCCAGCACGACCGACAGCTGCCCCGAGCCGCATCCCGCGTCCCACACCAGCGAGCGGCCCGGGGAGCGCGCGGCCAGCGCCTCCGCCACGGCACGCGGGTACACGGGGCGGTGAGCCGCGTACCCGCTCGCCGCAACGGAGAAGTGATCCTTGAAGGTCACAGCTGCAGCTCCCAGGTCTCCGCGCTCAACCCCGTGCCGAAGGCGGTATTGGGCGCCTCGGAGACCTTCACGTACCCCGCCCGCGCGTAGATCGCACGTGCCACGTCGAGGACCGACTGGGTCCACAGGGTCACCCGCCGATAACCGGCCGCGCGCGCGAAGCGGGTGCAGACGTCCACCAGCGCCCGGCCGACGCCGAGCCCACGGGCCTCCGGATTCACGAGCAGCAGGCGGAGTCGCGCCACGCCCTCGAGCTCGGGATGGCGCACGAGCATCACCGAGCCCACGCGCCGACCGTCCACCTCCGCGATCCAGCAGGCCTCTCGCGCGGGATCGTGCGCCTGCGCGAACTCCGCGAGCACGCGGGCCACGATCGCCTCGAACGGTGCCCCCCAGCCGTACTCCTCGACGTACAGCGCGCCGTGACGTTCGAGGATCCAGCCCAGGTCCCCCGGGCGATGCGTCCGGATCAGGATCGCGGGGGCGGTCGCCCGTGGCTCCAGGAGTCGCTTCACCTCGGTGAGCGCCCGCACCAGCTCGGCGCGGGGGCCGTCGGCAAATGCTCGCAGCAGGTCGGAGACCTGGACCGTCGCCTTCCGGTCCAGGCGAGCGAAGGCCCGGCGCCCGGCGGGAGTGAGACGCAGGATCGAGGCACGCCGGTCCTCGGACGACCGCTCTCTTCGCACCAGCCCGCGCCTGCGCAGCCCGGCCAGCATCCGGCTCAGGTGACCCGGATCGAGATCGAGGGAGCGAGCCAGCGCCGCGGCCGACAGCGAAGGACGCTGCGCGAGCTCGTAGAGGACCCTGACCTCTCCGAGCGAGTGCTCGCTGCCGAGGTGCTGCTGGTCGAGGAGGCCGAACCGTCGGGTGTAGGCGCGGTTGAACCCACGGACCGCGGCCACGGCCTCGGGGAGTTCGAGCATGGTTGCAGCAGACAATCAAGTAATTGCTGAAGTCAATGATCCCGGAAGCAAGGTGTCCAAGCGAGTGGTCCAAAGTTCGCGAGCAGGCCGGTGCTCCGGCGCGACCATCTGGCCCTCCGGCACGGCCGCGACGAGCTCCGCCTCGAGCTGTCCCGGCTCGAGGTGTCGGCTCGAGGTGTCAAACACCTTCGCACCTTCGGAGGGTGCGCTCGGAGCGGCGCCGACGCCAGGCTCCGACGGCCGCGACCGGCCCGACTACCGCGACGCCCGGGGGCCGTCGGCGTGCACGCTCACCGCGAGCTCGCCCCGGGGAACCGACGGGTCGACCAGCGTGGCCGCGTCCCCGTGCGGCTCGACCACGACCGCGTCGCCGCTCTGCAGCAGGCCCGCGAGCTCCTGCGCCGTCGGCCACCGTCCCTGCTCCGCCCGGAACAGGTCGGCGGCGATCGCTCCCCGGAGCAACCGGAGCTGCGCCCGCCCGCGCGCATCCGTGCGCGCCGCGCGCCCCAGCTGCGGAAGCGCGAACGTCGCCCGCCGGTTCAGCCACGGCTTCTCCCCCGCCGCGATCACGTCCAGTCGATCGGCCCGCTCCGGCATCGGCAGCGCGGCGACCCGCACCGCCTCCGCCAGCCGCGCGTCGATCCGGTGCCAGGCATCCCCGAGCGCCAGGGTGAACCGCCAGTCGGTGCGCCCCCCGGGGGCGTTCTCCCGCGCCCAGGTCGCCACCTGCGGCGGCAGCCCCTCCAGCCCTCCGAGGTACGGCGCGAAGGCCTGCCCCCGCGCCCCCAGCGCGTACTCGCGCATCACCCCGGTCAGCGCCGGCGTTCCCTCCTCCACCCGCCCGAGCGCCGCGCCGGCCATGCGCTTGACCTCAACGGCAGCGCCGTCGAGCGCCGCCGTGCACGGACGGAACGCCACCTCCTCCACCGTCATCGCCGGGAGCCGGCCCGCCAGCCCGGTGCCCCAGGACGCGTCCCGGGCGAGCGCCTGCAGGTCCACGCACACCAACACCGCCCCCGGGACGTCTCCGCCGGCCAGCAGCTCCCGGATGCGCAGCGCGCCCAGCTTCGCGGCGTACGGCAAGGTCGACCACCCGCGCGGCCGGCCCTCCGGCACCGGCTCGTCGAGCGTTCCCAGCCCCGCCGGTGGCCCCGCCTCTGCCGCGTGCGTCGCCGCGAGCAGCGCCCGGATCGCCGCCCTTCCGGCCTCGAGCTCACGACGGCAGGAGGGCGACAGCGACTCGAAGGGCTGCTCCCCATCCCGGACGGCGCGGCACAGCTCCACGTCCGCCGAGGCCGCCTCGAGCGCAGCCAGCGCATCCCAGGGATCCGCGGCGTGCTCGCCGAACGTCCCCGGGGTCGCCGGGTCGGCCTGTGCCGGGCGGGGGAAGCGCGCCGCGGCGCGGTCGGCGAGATCGCTCCGGAGCGCCCCCGCCGGTCCGGCGGTCGACGTCCGCCAGATCGCGACCGCCAGCAGCAGCCCCACCGCCGCCATCGCCACCGCCACCCAGGGGCTCCGCCGTCCTTTCCACCGCATCGGGCGACGCACAGTGCCAGAGCCCGACGCCGAGCGTCGACCTCGGGTCCCCGCTCCCGTACGCCGCCGGCCGCTGCACCGGCCCCACCTGTGGCTGCTTGCCGGCGGCGGGCCGGGGACGCCCTGTAGCCTCCCAGTTGCATGAAGCGCCTCGCCACAGCAGCGGCGTTCGCCGTGGTGGGAGCGCTCCTCTGCCACTGCTCGAGCGACCCGGGAACTCCCCCGCCGCAGCAGGGGGACAGCGGCGTGGATGGCCGGACCCGGCCACCTCCCAGCGCCGGCCACGACCTGGTCTACGACGAGGCGCTCCAGCGCGTGCTCCTGATCAACGCCGGCCTGGGCGCCGGCACCGGTCCTCCTCCCAGCCAGCCGACGCAGATCTGGGCCTGGAACGGCACGGGGTGGCGGGTCATCGATTCGTCCGGCCCGCCCATCCGGAGCCTCGCCGGGGTCGCGTACGACAGCATCCGCGACGTGCTGGTGATGCACGGCGGGTCGTACACCGTCCAGGTCCCCTACGGTGACACGTGGGAATGGCGAGCCGACGCGGGCTGGCGGCGGATCGACGTGCCCGGGCCTGGCGTCCTGGACCACACGCAGATGGCCGACGACCCGGTGCACGGCCAGGTCGTGCTCTACGGTGGGCAGCACGACGTCGACAGCTTTCCCGTGGACGCCTGGACCTTCGACGGCAGGCAGTGGACCTCCGTCCCGGGCGGCGGACCCGGGCCGCGCGTCCACCACGCGATGCAGTCCCACCCGGGCCTGGGCGGCGTGGTGCTGTTCGGCGGCTTCGAGCCCGGGGCTGGGGATCGCGGCGACACCTGGCTCTGGACCGGCGCGTGGACCGAGATCGCACCACCCCGCGCTCCCCGCACCCACGCGCGCATGGCGTACGACGAGAACCGCGCCGCCCTCGTCCTGGTCGGAGGCGGAGACCCGGCGGACGAGACGCTCGTGCTCCGGGACGCCGGATGGGAGTCGCTGGGACTGGGCGGAGGACCCCCTCCGCGGTACCTCGCCGGCGTTGCCTTCGACCGGGCGCGTGGCGTGCTCGTCGTCTTCGGCGGCGGCGACCCGTCGAGCAACGCGCTCCGGAACGACACCTGGGAGCTCGATGCGACCGGCTGGCGCCGGGTCGACCCACCCTGAGCTGAAAAAGCGAGGGCCCGCCCGGCGCGCGCCGGACAGGCCCTCTTTGGCCCGTCAGGGACGCCGCCCGGGTCGCTGTGCCCGGGACGGCGGACCTCCGGATTGTCCTCAGGCGCTCATCGGCTCGGGCTTGGGCTTCTGCAGCGGCTGCTGCAGCGGCCCACGGACCACCTCGTACTGCTTGAGCAGACGGCGGAAGTTGCTGCGGTCGACGCCCGCGGCGCGCGCGGCGCTGGAGACGTTGTGCCCGCTCTTCTCCAGCAGCGCCGACAGGTAGCGCCGCTCGAAGGCGCGCATCGCCAGCCGCTTGGCCTCGGCGTAGGGAAGGTGCGCGAGGCTGAGCACCTCCACGTCCCCGCCGCCGCCCGGCGACTCGCGGAGCTGCTGCGGCAGGTCCTCGACCTCCACCACCTCGCGCGAGGTGAGCACCACCGCGCGCTCGATGACGTTCTCCAGCTCGCGGACGTTGCCCATCCAGCGATGGCAGACCAGGGCCTCCATCGCCTGGGGCGAGATGCCGGTGACCTTCTTGCCCATCTTGCCGGCGTACAGCCGCAGGAAATGGCCGGCGAGCAGCGGGACGTCCTCCGGACGGTCACGCAGCGGCGGCAGCGCCACGGTGATGACGTTGAGCCGGTAGAACAGGTCCTCGCGGAACTTGCCCTGGTCCTTGGCGCGCAACAGGTCCACGTTGCTCGCCGCGATCACGCGAACGTCCACCTTGATGGTGTCGTTGGCGCCGACCCGCTTCACCTCGCCCTCCTGCAGGACGCGGAGGAGCCGGACCTGGGTCGCCGGAGGCACGTCGCCGATCTCGTCGAGAAAGATCGTGCCGCCATCCGCCGCCTCGAACAGGCCCTTCTTGTTGGCGGTCGCGCCGGTGAAGCTCCCCTTCACGTGGCCGAAGAGCTCGGACTCGAGCAGGGTCTCGGTCAGGGCCGAGCAGTTCACCGCGATGAACGGCTTGTCCTTGCGCGGGCTCCGGTAGTGGATCGCCCGGGCGACGAGCTCCTTGCCGGTGCCGCTCTCGCCCTGGATGAGGACGGTGGCGCTGGAGTAGCTGACGGTCTCGACCAGCTTGAAGACCGCGCGCATCTGGGACGACTGCCCGATGAGGTCCTCGAACTGGCCCTTGACGCTGAGCTGCTCCTCCAGGACGCGGGTGCGGTCCTTCAGCTGCTTCCGCTCCAGCGCCTTGGCGACGGTGAGGCTCACCTCGTCGATGTTGGCGAAGGGCTTGGTCAGGTAGTCGTAGGCGCCGGCCTTGACCGCCTCGACCGCGGTCTCCACGGTCGCGAAGGCGGTCATCATCACCACCTCCACGTCCGGCCGGGACTGCTTCATGGCCCGGAGCAGGTCCATGCCGGACAGGTGCGGCATCCGGATGTCCAGCACCGCGACGTCCACCGTCGGGTCCTTGGAGGCGGCGAGGCCCTCCACGGCATCGTCGATGGCGACGACGGTGTAGCCCTCTCGTTGAAGTATCTCGGTGACGGCGCGGAGGACGACCTTGTCGTCGTCCACCACCAGAATCTTGCCAGGGCGCTTGCTCATCAGTTCCTCACGGAAGAAAAAGACGTCGGGGGAATGGGAAGAAGGACGGTGAAGGTGGAGCCCTCGCCGGGTGCGCTCTGCACCTCGAAGCGGCCGCCGTGGTCCTGGACGATGCGGTAGGCGATCGCCAGGCCGAGCCCGGTACCCTGGCCCGGCGGCTTGGTGGTGAAGGACGGCTCGAAGATGCGCGGGAGCACCGACGGCTCGATGCCGCTGCCCGTGTCCCGGACGCTGAAGAAGACGTGGGTGTCGCGCCGGCCGGTGCTCACCGCGAGCGTACCGGGCTTGCCCTCGAGCGCGTACAGCCCGTTCTGCAGGAGGTTCAGCAGCACCTGGCCCATCTGGCCCGTGTCGCCGATGACCGGCGGCAGGTCGGGCTCGGTCCGGACCTCCAGGCTCGCGTGCGGCGACTTCTTCAGCTGGGCGCTGAAGAGGAAGGCGGCGTCGTCCACGCACCGGTTGATCTCGAACGGGCGCCGATCGCCCTCCTGCGAGCGGCGGCTGAACTGGAGCAGGCTCTCGACGATGCGCTTGCAGCGGAGCGCGGACTCCTCGATCAGCTGGAGCGACTCGACGTCGTTCTTCGCCCGGCCCACGTCGCGCTTCATCAGCTGCGCGAAGGTGAGGATGCCGGCGAGGGGGTTGTTGATCTCGTGCGCGACGCCGCCGGCGAGCTGGCCCACCGCGGCCATCTTCTCGGTCTCGACCAGCCGGGCGGTCATCGTCCGCTCGTCCGTCACGTCGCGGTACGCGCACACCGCCTGCCCCTCCTCCGCCATGGGGTAGACGTCCAGCACGTAGATTCTTCCCTTGTGCCCGATCTCGGCCCGACCCTCCTTGCCGCTGGAGATGGCCTTCTTCATCGGGCAGCCCGTGCAGGGAGTGTCCCGGCCGAAGAGGAACTGGTGGCAGGGCGGATTCTGGCCCAGCCCCTGGACCGGACGGCCGGCCACCCGCGCGTAGGCGACGTTCGCCCGCCGGACGGAGTGGTCCGAGCCGCGCACCACCGCGAGCGGAAGGTCCAGCGAGTCGAAGGACAGCTCCCACTCGCGCTTGGCCACCACCAGGAGACGGGTGCGCTGCTGCACGCGCTCCTCGAGCTCGGCGTTCAGCGCCCGGAGCTCCTCGTTCTGGGCCCGGGTCACCTCCTGGAGCCGGGCATTCTCTGCGTGCACCGCGTACTGCTCGAAGGCGCTCTGCACGGTGAGGAGGAGCGCCGAGTCGTTCCAGGGCTTGGCGATGAAGCGGAAGATCTCGGAGCGGTTGATGGCCTCCTCGATGGCCCGCTGGTCCGCGTGCCCGGTGAGCATGATCCGCTGCGCGAGCGGAACGCGTTCCTTGACGTGAAGCAGGAAGTCAGCCCCGTTCATGCCGGGGAGCCGGAAGTCCGAGATGACGACCTCGGGAGTGAACTGCTCGAGGATCTTGAGACCCCGCTCGCCGTCCAGCGCGGTGCGGATCTCCCAGTCCTGCGTGCGCAAGACGCGACGGAGGGACTTGAGGATGTTCTCCTCGTCGTCCACCACCAGCAGTCGCCCCTGGGCAGGCGACATCCTGAGCGCAGGCTCCATGAAGGGTCTTTCAGTCATGTGCGGTCGTGCAACCGCCTGGCCACGCAGACGGTTTCGGCAAATACCCGGGATCAGGTCAGTTTCGCCCGGTTCAACGGCATGGACCCCGGGTCATTATACACCCACCGCCGGCCCTTGTGGTCGGTGCTGACCCAGCCGTCCAGGCGCAAGCCTCTTCGCCCGAAGTCCGCGACTTTCAGGCGGGCCCTGGACCTCGCGGAATCGTCCCCACCCCGGGATCGGCGAGGCAGACCCGGTTCCGGCCCTCGCGCTTGGCCCGGGCGAGACACCCGTCGGCCGCGCCGATCAGCTCCTCGGCCGTCTGCACATGCACGGCGGGGTGGGTGCCCACGCCCACGCTCGCCGTGAGGAGGACGTCCGCCGCCGGTCCGGTGCGGAGCGCCGCGACGTCGCGGCGGATCCGCTCTGCGACGGTGAGGGCGCCCGCGAGGTGCGTCTGCGGAAGGATGCACGCGAACTCGTCACCGCCGGTGCGGGCGACGGTGTCGGTCTCCCTCACCGCGGCCAGGAGGCACTGGGCCACCGCGCGAAGGACGCCGTCGCCCACCAGGTGCCCGAACGACTCGTTGATGCCCCGGAACTGGTCGAGGTCCACCAGGACCAGCGCGAGCGGGTTGTCGTACCGCTGCCCCCGCCGGAACTCGTCTTCCAGCCGGAGCATGAAGTAACGCCGGTTGTGCACCTCGGTGAGCGCGTCGACGACGGCGACCCGGTCCGCCGGACCCCGGGTCATCTTCCCCGTCGCGCGCCGCAGGACCGCGGCCCTCCGCCGCAGGCGGGCCAGGAGCTCGTGGGTGCCGACGTTTGCCGGGAGGACGTCGTCTGCCCCCAGATCGAGGAGCCGGGTGCGGCTCTCCGCGTCCTCGACGCCGAGGACCAGCACCGGTCGCTCGGCGTCCGGCGTCGCCGCGCGCAGGCGCGAGAGGAGCCCGGCGGCGCCCCAGGGAGCGCAGGGCTCGACGATCAGGAAGGCATCCGGAGCCTCGCGCTGCGCCGCGTCCTCCGCGGCCTCGCCCTCCGCGAAGCAGGTGCAGCTCCAGCCGGCCTGCTCCAGCCCCCGGACGAGGAGACTCCCCTGAGCGTCCTGCGCGGTGACGAGCCAGAGGTTCATTCCGGAGAGTCCCGACAGGCTAGCAGAGACCGGACGCGTTGCCGTGCCCGACCTGCCACCGGGGTGCAGCGCAACACACGGGAATCACGGCTCGTTTGCACCTCGATGGCGGCCGGCGCTAGACCCGCGCGCCAGGCCGTGGACCCGAGCAGCGCAGAGCCGTCGCCCGTCCCGCCGCACACCGAGCCCCCTCCGCTCAGGCGGCGGGTGCGGCGCTGGCTGGTGGGACGGCCGAGGAGCGTCGAGGACCCGGGCGTCTTCCACCACGTATCCCTCGTCGCGTTCCTGGCCTGGGTCGGCCTCGGAGCGGACGGGCTGTCCTCCTCCTCGTACGGTCCCGAGGAGTCGTTCAAGGCGCTCGGATCGCACGTGGCCCTCGCGCCCTTCCTCGCGCTGTCCACGGCGCTGACCGTCGTGATCATCGCCGCGGCGTACTCGCGCATCATCGAGCACTTCCCCTTCGGCGGCGGTGGCTACGTCGTCGCCACCCGGCTCCTCGGACCGGCGGCCGGCGTCGTCTCCGGCAGCGCGCTGATGGTGGACTACGTCCTCACCATCACCACCTCGGTGGCCAGCGGGGCCGACGCGGTCTTCAGCTTCGTGCCCCCGGCGATGCACGGCTGGAAGCTTCCGGTGGAGTTCCTGGCCATCGGGGTGCTGGTGGTCCTCAACCTGCGCGGGGTGCGCGAGTCGGTGACGGTGCTCGCGCCGGTCTTCCTCGTCTTCCTCGTCACCCACGTCGTGCTCATCGGGGGAGCCCTGCTCACGAGGGCGGGCGAGGCCAACGTGGTCGCCGAGCAGGTGAAGGGCGGCCTCTCCTCCGGGGTGGCGACCCTCGGGATGGGCGGGATGCTCGCGCTCTTCCTGCGCGCCTACTCGATGGGCGCGGGCACCTATACCGGCATCGAGGCGGTGAGCAACGGGCTGCAGATCATGCGTGAGCCCAAGGTGGAGACCGCTCGCCGCACGATGGTGCTCATGGCGACCAGCCTGTCCCTGACGGCGGGTGGCATCACGCTCGCCTACCTCCTCCTGCACGTGAGCCCGGTGAGCGGACAGACGATGAACGCGGTGCTCGCGGACCGTTTCGCGGGCGCGTTCCACCTCGGCGGGCTCCCGTTCGGCCGGTGGTTCGTGTGGCTCACCCTCGTCTCGGAGGCGCTGCTCCTCTTCGTTGCGGCGCAGGCCGGGTTCCTCGACGGCCCACGGGTCATGGCCAACATGGCGGTGGACAGCTGGGCCCCCCATCGGTTCGCGCAGCTGTCGGACCGCCTGACGATGCAGAACGGCGTGCTGCTGATGGGCGGCTCGTCGCTGATCGCGCTCCTCTACACCGGCGGCGACATCACCACCCTGGTGACGCTCTATGCGATCAACGTCTTCATCACCTTCTCCCTGAGCCAGCTGGCGATGTGCCGCTTCTGGTGGCGAGAGCGGAAGGCCCGTGCGGACTGGCGGCGGCAGGGCGCGATCCACGTGGTGGGCCTCGTGCTCTGTCTCGGCATCCTGCTGGTCAATGTCTACGAGAAGTTCCGCGAGGGGGCCTGGGTCACCATCGTCGTGACCGGCGCGGTGGTCGCCGTCTTCGCCTGGACGCGGAGCCACTACCGCAAGGTGCAGGAGAACCTCCGCCGGCTCGACGCGATCCTCTCCTCCATGCCGAAGTCCTCGGTGCCGGCGCGCGCACTGGAGTCGAGGAAGGCCACGGCCGCGCTCCTCGTGGGCGGATATGCAGGGCTCGGCGTGCACTCGCTATTGACCATCCAGCGGCTCTTCCCCGGCTACTTCCAGAACTTCGTCTTCCTCTCGGTGGGCGTCATCGACTCGGCGACCTTCAAGGACATCGCCGAGGTGGTGGAGGTGAAGGAGCGCACCCGGAACGCGCTCGACGAGTACGTCGCCCTCGCGCAGGGACTGGGCCTCGCAGCCACCTCGCGGATGGCGCTGGGCACCGAGGCGGTCGAGACGGCGACACAGCTCTGCCGCGAGGTGGCGAAGGAGTTCCCGCGGGCGCTGTTCTTCGCCGGGAAGCTCGTGTTCGAGCAGGAGCACTGGTACCAGCGGCTGCTCCACAACGAGACCGCCTATCAGATCCAGCGCCGGCTCCAGTTCGCCGGGCTGAACGCCATGGTGCTCCCGGTCAGGCTGCTCGAGTCCGAGGGGATGCCGAGAGCCGCCTAGCTGCCCACGCCGGGGTGGAACCGCTCGCCACTCGCGGCCATGCGGCGCAGGAGCGGTGCGGGCTCGAAGCGGAGCCCCTTCCGCTCCCTCCACGACTCCAGGCGTCTGACCATCTCCGCCGCGCCCAGGGCGTCGATGGCCCGGAAGGGACCTCCGCGGAACGGCGGGAAGCCGAGCCCGAACACGGCGCCGATGTCCCCGTCGCGCGCGCTGCGGACGATGCCCTCCTCGAGGCAGCGGACCGCCTCGTTCAGGAAGAGCAGCACCGGCCGCTCGCGCAGCTCCTCCTCCGGGAACGGCACCCGCGTGGCCCCGCCGGGGAACGCCTCGTAGACGCTCGTGTCCACGGGCTTCCCCTTCACCTCGTACCGGTAGAATCCCTTCTTCACCTTCTTGCCCAGCCGGCCCTGCTTGATGAGCGCGGCCATCGCCTGCGGTGGCGTCATCCGCTCGCCGAAGGCCTCGTGCAGCACCTGGCTCACCTTCTCGCCGATGTCGAAGCCCACCTCGTCGAGCAGCTGGAAGGGGCCCACCGGGAAGCCGTACGCGCGGAGCGCCTGGTCCACGGCGGCGACATCCGCTCCCTCCAGGAGGAGGTGGGCCGCCTCGTTCAGGTACGGAGCGAGGACCCGCGAGGTGTAGAAGCCAGGGCCGTCGCGGACGACGATGACCGTCTTCCCCTGCTTCTTCCCCAGCTCGACGCAGGTGGCGATGACCGAGGGGTCGGTGGCGGAGTGCGGGATGACCTCCAGGAGCGGCAGCTTCTCCACCGGGCTGAAGTAGTGCATCCCGATGACGTTGCCCGGGCGCCGCGCTCCCTCGGCGATCCGGGCGATGGGGAGCGAGCTGGTGTTGGACGCGAAGATGCAGCCGTCGTCCGTCGCGGCCTCCACCTCGGCGAGGAGGCGCCGCTTGAGCTCGAGGTCCTCCGGCACCGCCTCGACGATCACGTCCGCGCGGTGGAACCCGGACAGGTCCGTCGTCGCGCTCACTCTCGAGAGAACCTTCTCCAGCCCGCGCCGGTCCAGTCGCCGCCTGCGGACCTGCTGGTCGAGCAGCCGCCGCACGTGGGAGAGCGCGCGGCCCACCGAGGCATCGTCGCGCTCCTTGATGCGCACCGTGAGCCCGGCCCGCTCTGCGGTCACGAAGGCGATTCCTCCGCCCATGAGCCCACCGCCGAGCAGCGCGAGCTTCTGCACCGGCCGGGCCTTCGCCGCGCCGTCGACTCCGGTGTCCTTCTTCAGCGCGGTGGTCGCGAAGAACAGCTCGCGGAGCCGGGCGCTGACCTCGGAGACCAGGAGCTCGCCGAAGGCGCATGCCTCGGCGCGGAGCCCGGCCTCGATCCCCTTCTCCTGCCCCTCGCGCACGACGTCCAGGGCGCGGAGCGGCGCCGGGTAGTGGCCGCCGGTCTGCTTCAGCACCCGCTTCCGGGCACCGGCGAAGATGACCCTGCGGCCGAGCGGATTTCCCTCGAGCGCGGCCCGGGTGACCGTCTCGCGCGGCGTCCGGTGACGTGCGGAGCCGCCTTTCCCCGCGGCCAGCGCGCGTGCCCGCTCGACCGCCACCTCGACCAGGATGGAGGGTGGAACGACGTCGTCCACCAGTCCCAGCTTCCGGGCCTTCGCCGCCCGGACGGGTTTCCCGGTGAGGATGATCTCGAGCCCGGCCTGCAGGCCGATGAGCTTCGGCAGGCGCTGGGTCCCGCCCGCGCCGGGGAGCAGCCCGAGCTGGACCTCGGGAAGGCCGAGCTGGGTGCGCGGCGCGTCCGACGCCACGCGCCCGCGGCAGGCGAGCGCCCACTCGAGCCCGCCGCCGAGACAGGCTCCGTGAATGGCGGCGACGACCGGCTTGGGGAAGAACGCCAGGCGATCGAAGCCGTGCTGCCCTTCGCGCGACGCGCGCTCACCCTCCGATGCGCTGCGGAGCGCGCCCAGCCAGCTCACGTCGGCGCCGACCACGAAGTCCTGCTTGCCGGAGGTGAAGACGACGGCCTTGACCGCCTCGTCCTTGCCGAGGCGCTCCAGCTCCTCGATGAACTCGGCGCCGACCGCGGGCGAGAGCGTGTTCACCGACTCTCCGGGCTGATCGAAGGTGACGACCGCCACGTCTCCGCGGGTCTCCGTGCGGAAGCTGGCCATCAGATGCGCTCCAGGACGAGGGCCGCGCCGAGGCCACCCGCGGCGCAGACGGTGCAGAGCGCGGTCTGCTTGTTCCGGCGGGAGAGGGCATCGAGCGCCTGCATGACGATCCGCGCTCCGGTCGCTCCGAAGGGGTGGCCGAGGGCGATGGAGCCGCCGTGGACGTTGAGCCGGTCCGGGTCCACCTCTCCGAGTGGGGAGGAGCGGCCGATCCTGCCGGCGAACTCGGGACTGGCGAAGGCCTGGAGGTTGCTGGCCACCTGCGCGGCGAACGCCTCGTGCATCTCCACCAGGTCGATGTCCTTCAGGGTCATCCCGGCGCGGTCGAGCGCGATGGGCGCGGCGTACGCAGGACCCTGGAGGAGCTGGTCCGCCGGGTCGGTGGCTGCATAGGCGAAGGCGCGCAGCGCGCCGAGCGGCTGCAGCCCGAGCGCCCGTGCCCGGTCCTCGCGCATCACCAGCAGGGCGGCGGCTCCGTCGGTCAGGGGCGAGCTGTTGCCGGCGGTGACCGAGCCGTGCGTCCTGTCGAAGACCGGCTTCAGTCTCGAGAGCGCCTCGAGGGACGTGTCGTCACGGACGATGTCGTCGATGGTGCCGGTCGTCGCGTACGTCGGCGGGACCGGGACGTGCATCACCTGCGCATCGAACACGCCCGCCTTCCACGCGGCGGCGGCGCGCTGGTGCGAGGCGAGCGCGATCTCGTCCTGCCAGCTGCGCGAGACGTGGTTCTCCTTCGCCATCTTCTCCGCGCTCTGGCCCATGGTGAGGCCCGTGGAGTACTCGGCGATGGCGGGAGGGACCGGGACGAGGTCCTTCGGCTTGAGGCCGGCGAACGCGCGGAGCCGCTCGGGCAGCGTGCGCGCGCGGCCGGCCCTCACCAGGGCACGCGAGAGCGGGCGGCTGGTGAAGATGGGGACGTCGCTCATCGACTCGGTCCCGCCGGCGATGGCCACCTCGCTGACACCGAGCGCCATCGCGGAGGAGACGTCGGTGAAGGCCTGGATGGAGGTCGCGCAGGCGCGGGACACGGTGTGGGCCTCGACGCCCCTGGGCAGGGCCGAGGCGAGGCCGACCTCGCGAGCGATGCTCGGGGCGAGGAGCGTGGGAATGGCCTGGCCGAAGACGATCTGGTCGATCTCGCCGGGGTCGACGTCGGCGCGCTCGACGAGCTCCCGGACGACCCCCGCGCCGAGATCGAGCGAGGTGAGGGAAGCGAAGACGCCGCCCGCCTTGACGAAGGGCGTCCGGAGGCCCTTCACCACGACCGCGCGCGACGTGCCCCGCTGACCGATGAGCTGGAGCCCCATGACGCGGCGTTCCACCAGAAGCCGATCGGCGCGTCAATCGAACGACGCGCTCCATCGGGCGCTACACCGCGCGTGCTACGCTCGGAGGACTCTCTGCAGGGGACGATGGAAAAACGGCGGTCGCGACGGTCGCTGCACGGGTCGGGTGGCAGGCCTGGCTACGTGCTGCCCGGATTCGTTGACCTCGATCGCTCGAACCGGGCGGCCAGCGCAAAGGACATGGACGAGCCGCTCGCCGCAGCCCGCTGGCGGGTCTCGTCAGCGAGCGGTCGGACTCGGGGAAGGTCACGCTGGCCGATCTGAAGAAACGCGCGGAGGACGCCCCGGACGACCTCGCGACGCTGCAGGAATACGACTACGGGCTCGCGCGTCAGGGCAGATTCCAGGAGGTCATCGACCTCTGGACCGGGTACCTGCGTCGCCGCCCCGAGGATGCCCGCGCGTACTTCGAGCGCGGCGGCGCATGTTTCCACTCGGGGCGAGTCGCCGAGGCTGGCGCGGACGCGCGCCATGCCTGTGACCTCCGGATCGACGCGGCCTGCGCCCGAGCGCGTCAGCTGGAAAGGTGAAACCGCCGCGGCGGTCAGGCCGCGCGGGCCGTCCTCGTCGCGCGCATCTGCTCCAGCGTCTTCGTGATGCCGTCCTCGTACGACGTCTTCTTCACCGGCCCGAGCAACGTCTGGAGCGCCGAGTCGTCGAGCACCACCGGCGTGGTCTGCAGGTAGTGCATCTCGACCAGCTCGCGCATCAGCGGGTTGAACAGCCCCATGACGCGCAGCACGTTCTTCCCGGCGACGCGGAGCTTCGGCGCCCGTCCGACCGCCGCGAAGACCTTCGTCACGAACTCGCGCTGGGTGATGGTCCCCGCTCCCCCGAGGTGCCACCAGCGTCCGTAGGCCTCGGGACGGTCCGCGAGATCGAGCAGCACCGGCCCCACGTCGGGGACGAACACGAACTCGTGCGGGCTGTCGACGGGCCCGATGAGGTTCGCGGTCCTCCCCTGGAGCGCCGCCACGAACGCATCGTGGAGGAAGCTCTTCTCGATGTCTGGGCCGTAGAAGTCGGGGAGCCGGAGGACGGTGCCGCGGATCTTTCCCGCCGCGTCGGCCTCCAGCAGGAGATCCTCCTGCGCCTTGCGCATCCGCCCCTTGAAGGTGTGCGGCTCGCGCGGGTGGTCCTCGGTCAGCGGCGTCGTCCGTGGAAGGCCGTACGGGTACACCGTCCCGACCAGCACCATCCGCTGCACACCCTCGGCGATCGCCCCCGCGAGCGTCTGACCCATCACCACCGGGTGCTGGGCGAACCGATCGTAGGGAACGCCCACCAGGTACACGAGCGTGTCGAGGCCGCGGACCGCGGCACGGACGGACGCGGCGTCGTCCGGGTTCCAGCTCGTGCGCTCCGCACCCGGCCCCGTGCCGAAGGTTGCCTCCAGTCCCCGCGCGGAGCGGCCGATGACCCGGAACTGCTTCCCGCGCGCCGCCAGCGCCTGCCCCACGCTCCGACCCACCGCTCCTGCCGCTCCGACCAGCCCGATCCGCTCGACCATGCCGTCTCCGATGAACTTGAACCTCGTTACTGAACAATGTTCATTGAACTGCGTTCATGTAGCGATGGACGTTCTGCGCGTCAACCGCTAAGAAGGGCCGAGATGGGAACGGCGCAGCGACGCGCGCGGGAGAAGACGGAGCTCCGGACGCGCATCCTCGACGCCGCCCGGGCCATCGTCCAGCGGGAGGGGTTCGGGGCGCTCACTGTCCGGAAGATCGCCGACTCCATCGAGTACGCCCCGGGCACGCTCTACCTCTACTTCGAGAACCGGGATGCCATTGCCCGGGCGCTGTCGTCCGAGGGTTTCTCGGAATTGCTGCAGGCATTCGCACCCGCCGAGCGCATCGCCGACCCCCTCGCGCGCCTCGAGGCCATCGGCCGGGCCTACGTTCGCTTCGGGATGGAGAACCCCGAGACCTACCGGCTCATCTTCATGGAGGACCCGCAGCTCACCACCGCGGTGTTCGAGGGCGCTGGCGGAGACCCCGGTCAGCGTGCGTACCGGGCCCTCGTCGATCCCCTCGAGGAGCTCGAGGAGGCGGGCCGCCTCCATCCGGGCGCGAATGTCCAGGCGCTCGCGGACACGCTCTGGTCCGTGGTCCACGGCATCGTCAGCCTGAAGCTGACCTGCCCTGGGTTTCCCGTGACGCCGGTGGAGCCGCTGCTCGACATCGCGCTCCGCACCTTTCTCGACGGGCTGGTCCGCCCTGCCACGCCGATGGCTACTAGGGAGTCGGGGGCGGTGTGACGTGACATCCGAGGCGGTGCACCGCCTCCACCAAATGCCTCGCCGCATCCGGTGACGTCGGCGGCAGGATCCCGTGCCCGAGGTTGAAGATGTGCCCCACCGGGCCGGCGCGGCGGAGGATGTCCCCCACCCGCTGGTCGATCTCCGCGGGCGGCAGGAACAGCGCGAGGGGATCGAGGTTGCCCTGGAGCGCGACGTCGGGCCCCACGAGCGCGCGGGCCTGGTCGATCTCGATGCGCCAGTCGCACCCGAGGACGTCCGCACCCGTCCTCCGCAGCATCGGCAGGTGGGTGGACATGGCGGTGCCGAACACGATGACCGGGACTCCTCTCGCCTGGAGAGCGTGCACCATGCGGGTCAGGTAGGGGAGGCTGAAGCTCTCGAAGTCGCGCGGACTCAGCTCGCCGCCCCAGCTGTCGAAGATCTGGACGATGCGCGCGCCGGCCTGCACCTGCATCTCGAGGTAGGGGATGAGCGTGCGGGTGAGCCGATCGAACAGGGTGTGAGCCACCTTCGGCTGCTCGAACAGGAGCCGCTTGATGAGGATGAAGCTCTTCGAGCCTCCGCCCTCGACCATGTAGGCCGCGAGGGTGAAGGGCGCACCGGCGAAGCCGATGACCGGCACCGAGTCGTGCAGCGCAGCGCGCGTCTTCCGGATCGCCTCGGCGACGAATCCCGTCCGCTCCACCGGGTCCGGGACCGCGAGCTTCTCGACGTCCGCAGGTGTCCGCAGAGGCGAGGGAAAGTGCGGCCCCCGGTCACCCAGCTCGATCTCCATGCCCATCGCCTCGGTGGGGATGAGGATGTCGGAGAAGATGATCGCCGCGTCGACGCCGAGCCGGCGCACGGGCTGCACCGTGACCTCGGCGGCGAGATCGGGCGTCTTGCAGAGAGGAAGGAAGTCGATCCTCTCCCGGATGGCCCGGTACTCCGGCAGGTACCGGCCCGCCTGGCGCATGATCCACACCGGGGTCACGTCCACCGGCTGCCGCCGCGCGGCGCGAAGGATCCGATCGTTCACGACCCGGTGGACGTAGCAGGAACGACCGGTGGCTGGCGAGGCCTAGCGGCCGTCGTTCCGGAGAACGGGCTTCAGGTCGATGACCGGCGTGCCGTCGATCGCCTCGAGCGGCCCGACGCGGATCCTCCGCGGCTCGACCGCGAGCAGCCGCACCCGGTGCAGCCCCACGGGGTTCGGACGGTCGGGAGAGCGGGTGGAGAAGACGCCGGTGAGTGGCCGGGTGGGGTCTCCGCGCGGCCGGACCTCGAGGACCGAGCGGTCCGCCTCGTGGAACCAGGTGAGGACCAGCAGCTCGTCCCCGGGCGTGAGCGACGCGGCGGCGCCCGCCACCTCCGGCCGGAGCTCGATCCACGCCTCCGGCGCGCCCTCGTCGCCCTGCATCGGCGCACGCTCGCGGTCGCGGAGCTCCGAGCGCACGACGCCGACGGGGCGGAGGAGGAGGTCGGGCCCGGTCACGTCCGCTCGCCGAACAGCGAGTTCAGCTCGGCGTACGGAATCGCGCCGTCGAGCATCGCCTCGTAGGTGCCGCCGTCGAGGAACTGCCGGACCGCCCGGCGGGTCAGACCGTGCACCGCTCCGGAGATTCCGGACCCGGCGCTGACACGGCGGACACCCAGCTCCATGAGCACCGAGACACGCGGAAGTCCTGGTCGGACGAGCACGTTCAGAGGGAGCGACACGCCGCTCGCAACCTGGCGAATGACGGCCGGATCGACCACGCCCGGGAGGAAGAAGCCGTCCGCTCCGGCGTCCCGGTACCTGCGGCCGCGCGAGAGGGACTCCTCGAGCGCGCGCTCGGGAGGGGTGAGCGCCCTGAGGTAGACGTCGCATCGGGCGTTGACGAACAGGTCCACGCCCGCGCGCGCCGCGCCGCGCTTGGTGGCGGCGATGCGCTCGCAGAGGACCTCCGGCGGGCTCGAACCATCCTCCAGGTTGATCCCCACCGCCCCGGCGCTCGCCAGGGCCTCTGCATTGTCGGCGATCGCGTCGAGCGCGTCGGCGTAGCCGGCCTCCATGTCGACGCTGAGCGGCAGCCGGATGACCCGGGCGATCTCGGTCACTGCAGCGACCAGGGATCGCACCGGGAGCGCGTACCCGTCGGGGTAGCCGCGTGCCCAGGCCAGGCCCGCGCTGGTGGTGGCGATCGCCTGGGCGCCGGACGCCTCGATGACCCTGGCGCTGCCTGCGTCCCATGCGTTGGGAAGGAGAAGCGGACCGGGCCCCTGGTGCAGGGCCCGGAAGCGAGCGGCGGCGGTGCGGTTGTCCATGGGGTGTAGACTGCTGCCGGCGAGCGGTCGCGCGATAGGCACAACTTGCGACCGTCCTCCTTGACACAGCTGGAACCGGGACCGTACAAGCGCCCCCGTCGTCGAGGACGGAGCCGGGACCGGGCGGATAGCTCAGCGGTAGAGCATCGCCCTTACAAGGCGAGGGTCACAGGTTCGATCCCTGTTCCGCCCATTCGAGGACGCGTCGTCTGGGGAGTTAGTTCAGCTGGTTAGAACGCCGGCCTGTCACGCCGGAGGTCACGGGTTCAAGTCCCGTACTCCTCGCTTCGGAATTCCGTGCAGCGACGAGCTCCCGCGGGTCGTCGCCGGCGCCCGATCCCAGGGCCACCCGGAAGTGGCCATCCTCCTTCGAACCTCGTCTGTCGATCCGGGACGGTGTGGTTCGTCGTCCTGGGTGGAGGAAGCGAGCATGCCCAAGATCATCGTGAATGCATTCCTGACCCTGGACGGCGTCATGCAAGCTCCGGGGGGCCCCGACGAGGACCGCGACGGCGGCTTCCAGCACGGAGGCTGGCAGGCGCCCTACACCGACGAGCGGGTGCTGCAGCTCATCGTCGACGGCATCAAGGACGCCGACGGATTCCTGCTCGGGCGCAAGACCTACGACATCTTCTCGAGCTACTGGCCGAAGATCACCGACCCCGGGAACCCCATCGCAGCCGCGCTCAACTCGCGGCCGAAGTACGTGCTGTCGCGGAGCCTCGACCGTGTCGCCTGGAACAACTCGAGCCTGATCAAGGGCGACACGGTCACCGAGGTTCGCAGGCTCAGGCAGCAACCCGGCCGGGCGGTGCACACCTGGGGCAGCACCGACGCGCTGCAGACGCTGCTGAAGAATGACCTGATCGACGAGTACCGGCTGTTCGTCTATCCGCTGGTGCTCGGGCCTGGAAAGCGGCTGTTCGCGAGCGGGACCGTCCCGGCCGCGCTCGAGCAGGTGGAGGTGGTCACGACCCGCAAGGGCCCGACCTTCTACCGACTCGAGCGTGGCGGGAAGCCCCGGTACGGAACGATGGGGAGCTAGACCCGGCATCCGCCGTGCTAGCGTCCGCGCGCTCACGTCCACGACGGCGTGCCTTCCCATCCATTTCCGAGGTCCACGATGCGACTGGCGTTGCTTCTCGCAGCCCTGCTCCCCCTCGCGACGTATGCCCAGACGGCGGACAAGACGCTCCAGCGCATCCGCGATCGCAGGACGGTCACGATCGGCTACCGCACCGACGCGGCGCCCTTCTCCTCCGAGGTCGATGGCCAGCCGAAGGGTTACAGCATCGACATCTGCAAGCGTGTCGTCACCAGCATGGAGCAGCAGCTCAAGATCCAGCCGCTCGGCATCAAGTGGGTCCCGGCCACCGTCCAGACCCGCCTCGATCTCGTCAAGAAGGGCCAGGTCGACATGGAGTGTGGAACCACCACCGCCACCCTCTCGCGGATGGGTGAAGTGGACTTCTCCAATCCGATCTGGGTCGACGCGACGGGGCTTCTCGTCCGCAAGGCCTCGAACGCGAAGAACCTCGGGGGCCTCGCCGGCAAGACCATCGCGGTGGTCGGCGGAACCCCGAACGCGGCCGCGCTCGAGGAGTCGCTGAAGAAGGCGCTGGTGAACGCCAAGGTCGTGCCGACGAAGAGCTACGACGAGGCCATCGCGCTGCTCGAGGGCGGCAAGGCCGATGCGCTCGCGGCGGGCCGGGTCATGATCCTGGGCATGGGCAACAAGCTCAGGGACGGCTCGCTGTACGAGCTGCTGGACGACGAGATCGGCTACGTGCCCTACGCGATCACCTTGCCGCTCGGAGCGTCCGGGCTTCGACAGGCCGTGAACCGGGGGCTCTCGCAGATCTACGGCAGCGACGCGATCTCCGACATCTTCCGGGGCACCTTCGGCTCGCTGAAGCCGCCGCTCGTGCTCGTGGTCATGTACAAGCTCAACACGTACCCGGAGTGACCGCGCCCGCGGGCGGCGCGGAGCCCCGGCAACCGGGGCTCGAAGCAACGCGGTCGCATCAGCGTGCCGGCTTCTCAACACCTGCCGCGCGGACGCTCGACCGTCCTGGGCAACCGCCATCGTTCGTGGTGTCGAGACAACGCATCGAGGGGCCGTCCACCGACGGACCTCGAGCGTGAGAGGGAGGAACCACGATGAGCACTGCACTTCGTTGCGTGCGGCACTCGAAGTCCGCCGCTGGAGCCCTGGGATTCGTTTGCTTCTTCGGATTGATGAGAGCCGCGGGGGCCGAGGACATCGGAGAGATGTCTTTCACCCGGGTTCGACCGCTCGGAGAAGCAGTGCTCACCGTCGGCGCCGTGAGCGGCGTGGACACGCTCGCCGATGCGCGGTTCCAGCGGCCCGATCTCGACGCGCTGCTCGACAGCGAGGTCAACGGCGGTAATCCGGGTGCCCCGCCCGTGGCCGTGCTCACCGTTCCCTCCGTCCACAACACGCCGGTCACCCTCCTGAACCGCGGATTCTCCGGCTTCGATGCCCTCGATCACGCCGACCAGCGCTTCGCAGGGACCGGCGTGTACGTGAACACCCAGTTCAGCCTGGAGCCCCCGGATCAGGGCCTGTGCGTCGGGAACGGCTTCGTCATGGAGACGGTCAACACCGCGCTCGCGGTCTATCGCACCGACGGGACACTGGTCGCCGGGCCGACCGCGCTCAACCAGTTCTTCGGGCTCGCCCCGGAGGTCATCCGTTCCACGCCTCCGGTCTTCGGAGACTTCACCAGCGACCCCCGCTGCTACTTCGACGTGCAGACGAACCGCTTCTTCATCCTGCTGCTGCAGCTCGACGTCGATCCCGCGACCGGGAACTTCACCGGACCGACACATCAGTTGCTCGCGGTCAGCAGGACCGGTGATCCGACCGACGGATTCAACCGCTTCGTGATCGACACGACGGCCGACGGCTCCAACTGCCCCTGCTTCGGAGACCAGCCGCTGCTCGGAGCCGACGCGAACGGCATCTACATCAGCGGAAACGCCTTCTCGCTGGTCGACGGGCGCTTCAAGGGAGCGCAGATCTACGGCCTCTCCAAGCTGTTCCTCGCCGCCGGCGTCGCTCCGCCCTTCGTCCTTCACGTCAACCTGCCCCGTTCGGCGGACGATGGCGGCCTGAACCGGTCGGTCCACCCCGCCACCCGCGGCCACGGCGACGACTTCAGCGATTTCGGCACCGAGTACTTCCTGAGCGCCTTCAGTCAGAGCGGCGATCTGGAGAACCAGGTGGTGGCCTGGGCGCTGAGCAACACCGTCCTGCTCCACTTCGCGCCAGGCCCACGAACGACGTTCCGCTTCCAGCGCCAGCCGACGAGGTCGGAGACCTTTGGTGCTCCCCCCGATGCGCTGCAGAAGATCGGAACCTTGCCCCTCGGAAGTGCGGTGAATCCGACGGTTCGCCCTTCCCTGGCCACGAATGCCCAGAACATGCAGCAGGTCACGTTCCACCACGGCCGGCTGTGGAGCACGGTGGCGACGGTCCTGAACTCGCCCGAGGACACCAAGCCAGCCGGAGCGTTCGGTGACCCCAACAAGGCCGGCGCCGCCTGGTTCGCGGTCAAGGTGGACAACGACCACAAGCTGAAGGCCAGGGTGGACGATCAGGGCTACATCGCCATCAAGAACGCGAACCTCCTCTTCCCGGCGCTGGGCATCAATCGCGAGGGCCAGGCGGCGATCGGCTTCAGCATCTCCGGACCCGACTTCTTCCCCAGCGCGGGATACGTCCAGAGTCACGAGGAGGGAGGGTTCGGGAAGATCCACGTCGCCGCCGCCGGCGTGGACTCGGAGGACGGCTTCACCGCGTACCCGGCCGAGACCCCGACGTTCTGCGACTCCGACACCAACCCGACCGAATGCGAGGCGCGCTGGGGGGACTACGGAGCGACGGCCGTCGATCGCCAGGGCAACATCTGGCTCGCCAGCGAATACATCGGTCCGCGTCCGCGCACCGTGCTGGCGAACTGGGGGACCTTCATCACCCGCCTGCGTGCGGATGACGACGACGACGGACACGGGCGACACTGACGGTCCCGCCTCCGCTCTGGAGACGGGTCGCGCCAGCCCCCAGCTGTGACGCGCTCAGCGCGCTCCGGTGACGGACGCGTTGAGCGCGACGGCGAGCGCCGCCTCGCCGCTCACCAGGTCCTTCCAGCGGAGCTCGTGTCCCTTGCGGGCTCCCTTCGGCGTGAGCTTCAGCCCTTCCGGCGAGATCGCGAGCGTGAACGGCTTGTCATCGATGCTGATCTCCCGCCGGAGCGTGCCTTCCAGCTTGGTCATGGTTTCACCCCAGTTCAGGTGCCGATCGAGCGGCCTTACTCGCCGGCAGGATCCGATGCATCCTCGAGTGGAGCACCATTGGAGGACGAATCTCAATGGCCAGCATCAGGCGGGCCGGAAGCTGACCGCCACCATCCGCGACAACGCACGGGCAGGGCAGTGCTCGACGCCATCGCCGCCTTCACCCGGATGTATCGACCGCACGCGGCCCGGGAGACACCGAGCTCTTCCCCGCGTTCCAGAAGTTCTTCACACGGTCGGAGTTCGATCGGCTCGGTGACGGCTTCGAGAGCCAGAGCAGAGGAGGCTCGGGAGCGCTGGATTCGAGGGGACGCTGAAGGAGGTCGTCGAACTCGAGAAGTCGCTGGGCATCGACGCCCTCGCACGGTTCACGCCGAGCTGAGCTCGGAGAGCGGTCGGACATCCCTCCGGATCCGCTCATCTTTCTTCCGGCCTGCCGAGAACTCGCATTCCGGCCTGCGTCCTGTTAGATGCTGCGCGTCGTCGACATCCGCGGCTGGAGCCGTGAATGCGGCCGCGTCGACGGCATTTCCCTCAGCGTCCTGATCTCCGCTCCAGCGTCCGGACCAACGACAGCGCGCCCTGCGCCGTCCCTGGAGTGTGTCGTCTCATGTCCGAAGCATCGTTCTCTACCCTCGGGCTCTCGTCCGAGTCGCAGTCCGCGCTCGCCCGCGCTGGTTATCGCATCCCCACCCCCATCCAGGCCCGTGCCATTCCGCTCGCCCTCGCCGGCAAGGACGTCATCGGCTGCGCGGCCACCGGAACCGGAAAGACCGCGGCCTTCGTCCTTCCTCTGGTCGAGCGGCTCGCCGGCAAACAGGGAACGCGTGCGCTCGTGCTCGCTCCCACGCGGGAGCTGGCCACGCAGATCGACGAGCACGCTGCCCGCTTCGGAGCGGCCCGGGGCGTTCGCACCGCGCTGCTGATCGGCGGGGTGAGCATCGGCCCCCAGCAGATCGCGCTCCACTCCCGGCCCCAGCTCCTCATCGCCACCCCCGGCCGGCTCATCGATCACCTCGAGTCGCGGAACGTCTCGCTGCGCGACATCGAGCTTCTGGTCCTCGACGAGGCGGACCGGATGCTGGACATGGGATTCAGGCCGCAGCTGGACCGCATCCTGGCCGTGGTCCCCCGCGACCGGCAGACGTTGCTCTTCTCGGCGACGATGGCCGGAGAGGTCGCCGAGTTCGCGCGCAGGCATCTGCGGAACCCCGCGCGCGCCGAGGTGTCGCCGAGCGGCACCGTCGCGGCGCGGGCCGAGCAGCGCGTCTACCGCGTTCCTCAGGCGGAGAAGCCGTCCCTCCTGGTGACGCTGCTGGCCGAGGACGACCTGAGCACCCTGGTCTTCACCCGCACCAAGCACCGCGCCGACAAGGTCGCCCACATGCTGGAGCGGGCCGGTCACCGCGTCACGCGGCTCCACTCCAATCGCTCGCAGAGCCAGCGACAGCAGGCGCTCGAGGGGTTCAAGGACGGGAAGTACCGTGTGCTGGTCGCGACCGACATCGCAGCCCGCGGCATCGACGTCGCCGAGATCGGTCACGTGGTGAACTTCGATCTCCCGCACGTCCCGGAGGACTACGTGCACCGCATCGGCCGCACCGCCCGCGCCGCCGCGAGCGGCAAGGCCTCCAGCTTCTGCGGGCCGGAGGAGACCGGACAGCTCCGCGACATCGAGCGGCTGATGCGCAAGCCGGTTCCCCAGGCGGAGGTGCCGCGCTCCTCCAGCGCGTTCCAGTCCGCGATGACGTCGTCCGCGGCGCGGATGGCTCACCCCGGTCCCAGGCAGCGGGGCCATGGCGTCTCGGGTCGTCCCGCGGGCCAGCCTCCCGGACGACACGCGCGCAGCCATCCGCGGCGCGACCGTCCAGCGGCGGGTCCGTCCGCTCCGGCCCCCCGGGGTGCGGTGGTGTTCAGCGGGAGCCCTCGCCGCCATCGCTGAATCATCCGGGCCTGGAGCTCGCGCCGGTCACCCTGCCGAAGGAGCGAGTTGGTCCTTCCGGTGGAGCACGCGCGTCTGGAACTCCTGGGCCAGGGCGAAGAGGACACCGGTCGACCAGGCGAAGGTCATGAGACCGGAGATCGCGATCATGCCCTCGAGAAGGCGCCAGTTCACCGGCAGGTCGTACTCGCAGCCGAGCGTCGTGTAGTCCAGGAGCGAGAGGTAGTACGCCGAGCTCATCGTCGGCAGCGCGCGCTTCCAGTGGAGGAAGCCGGCCCAGACGAATACCTCCACCAGGTGCGTCACCGTGATGAACCAGGCCGCGAGGACGAGCACGAGCAGCGACGCGGCCAGGCCGATGCCGGGACCCAGTCGAGCCTTCATCCCGTGGACGGCCCGGAGCGTCCACACCATCCCCAGGCCGTGGAGCACCATGATGATCGCGACGAGGGCGACCCCCCAGGCGATCTCCTCGAAGCCTGCGACGAAGTAGGTCAGATCGGGCTGCATCCGGCCTCCGTGCGCGAGTTCGCAGACCGCGTCAAGGCCGTTTCTAGCGGACGGTGTTCCCTCCGTCGCCAGCCAGCTGGGCCGTCCGCGCCCCCTGACCCAGCGGTTCCAGCCGGCAGATGAAGCCCCAGCCGCCCCCGAGCTCGCTGAGCGCGAGGACCAGCTCGTTCTTCCCCTTCTTGAGCGGCAGGTACACCGCGTCGTTGTCGGCGCTCACGATCCCGAGGAACCCGGGGTCGCGAAACGCCTGCGCGCTCCTGCCCCGGTAGAGGATCTTCCCGTTCAGGAAGACGCTCACCTCGTCGCTGTAGCCGAGCGCGAGCCGCTTCACCTCTGTCTTGTCGGATGCGATCGTCGTTCGCGCGTAGACGACCTTCATCCCCGGCTGCGGGTCCAGCCGCGTCGACCAGTCCTTCTGGAAGCTGACCCGGGGATGCGGAGCATCGCGATAGCGATACAGCGTCACCAGCCCGGGAGCCTCCGCCTCGACGTCCTGCCAGGAGATCGAGGCCACCTCGGACGCGCTCAGCGGCTTCTCGAGGTCACGCGCGAGCGCATCGAAGGCGGGCGAGATGCTCCAGCGGGTCAGCGCCGTCGGCGGCATGGGAGGCAGGTGCCGCTTCCAGGGCACGTCTGCAGTGGACCGGACCTGGAAGTTCGAGAAGTAAGTCTCGCCGATGAGCACCGCGAGCGCGAGCTGACCCTTCTGCAGACCGCTCTTGAGATCGTCCATCACCAGCACCGGCTTCTCCATGTCCTTCACGAAGAGCTTCGCCTGCGCCCCCGCCACCTCGAGCCGCAGGTGGAACCAGGTGTCCTTCGGGATCTCGACCGCACCGGTGAATCCTGGCCCGCTGTAGAGCTGCCAGTTCAGGCCGGTGCCGAGCACCGGCGTGTACTGCATCGCGTCCGCCAGGCCGGACTTGTGCTGGCGCAGGTAGACCCACTCTGCCGACCGGCCGTCCGCTGCGACCCGGAACTGGATGCCGAAGAAGCCACGGGGAGCGGGCGTCGAGACGTCCACGTCGATGATGGCATCCCGCATCTCGAAGCCCCTGAGGGTCGCCGCGCCACCGTCGAGGAGGATGGACTTCCGTCCCTGGTGGTCCACGACCTTCGCCTCTCCCTCGAGCTCCCAGCGCGACGGATCCGGCGGGACCACCGTCGCCTCGGCAGGCGAGGTCGCGGCGAGCGCTGCCGAGGGAACCAGGCACAGCGCGCACAGGCTCAGGATCCGGATCACGGTCAGCCTCCCGTCGATGCGAGGTTGTACGGGCCGCCCGGCCATTTCCTGCCACGGTGCAGTCAAGGCACCGGGCCCTGCAGCCGGCCCCCGGACGGAGCGACGGCATTGCAGCTGGCCCTCCCCCGCGGCGGCAGATCGACGGGCGACGACAGCAGACCGACGGCCTGGCCAACTCGGCCCGACGGTGGTGTCCTTCCTCCTCGTGGAGTCACGTCGCTTCCGGACCGCAGCCATGTTCTACGCGGTGGGCCGGCCCATCTATCCGAAGGCGTTCGTCGCGACGGTCGCAGAGGCCGCCAGGCTGACCCGGAAGGACCGCGTCCTCGACCTGGGCACCGGGCCCGGCGTGCTCGCGCTGGCGCTCGCTCCGCACGTCGGCTCGGTCCTCGCGCTCGACCCGGAGCCCGAGATGCTGCGCGTGGCGAGGGAGGCCGTTGCGAGCGCGGACGTCCCGGTGGAGGTGCGGGAGGGAAGCTCGGAGACGCTCGGCCCGGAGCTGGGGCGCTTTCGCGCGGTGACGATGGGCCGCTCCTTCCACTGGATGGACCGCCTGCCGACGCTGGCCCGCCTCGACCGGATCGTCGAGCCGGACGGGTCCATCCTCCTCTTCAACGACGAGCTTGCGGACGTCCCGGAGAACGCCGCCCTCCAGGCCTGGCGGAAGGTCGTGGATCGCTACTCGGCGGACGACCGGGTGCGAATGGAGCGCAAGGCTCCGGAATGGCAGAACCACGAGGCGGTGCTTCGGGTCTCTCCCTTCTCGCGAATCGAGCGGCTCGAGCATCGCCATCGCTCGAGTACCTCGGTGCCGACGCTCCTCATGCGCGCACTGTCGATGTCCGCGACGTCCGCGGAGCGCCTGGGGCAGCCGCGCGCCGACGCGATGCTGGCCGACATCCGGGCGGCTCTCGAACCGTTTGGCGACGCGCTCACCGAGATCTACGACTGGACGGCGATCATCGCCCGCCGGCCGTCGCCCTAGGGGGCCGAGGCCGCGTCGAGTACGCGCGCGACGTGCACCGCCGTCCTCCCGGTTCCTCCGTGAATCTGATGCTGACAGCTGAAGCCGTCGGCCACCACCAGGGCGTCCGCAGCGGCCCGGCGCACCGCGGGCAGCAACGTGCGCTCGGCCATCTGCATCGAGATGTCGTGGTGCCGGGCCTCGTAACCGAAGGTGCCCGCCATCCCGCAGCAGCTCCCGCCGAGCGTCTCCACCTCCAGGCCGGGGACCATCTGCAGTGCCGCCGTGACTCCGGCCAGCAATCCGAACGCCCTCTGGTGGCAGTGGCCGTGCAGCACCGCCCGTGACTGCGGAAGCGAATGGAGGGGGAGCCGGAGGCGCCCGGCGGCGCGCTCCTGGCCCAGGAACTCCTCGAAGGTGAGCGCGGAACGGGCGGCGCGGGCGGTCTCCTCGCCCGGCAGAAGGGCCAGGAACTCGTCCCGCAGCGTGAGGAGACAGGAGGGCTCGAGCCCGACCAGCGGCACGCCTCGCTCGACGAACGGGCGAACCGCATCCAGGAGGCGTCGCGCCTCCGTCCTCGCCTCCTCCACCAGTCCCACGGCGAGGAACGTCCGGCCGCAGCACAGCGGACGCCGGTCCACGGCGCTCGCGGGAAACGAGACCCGGTATCCGGCGCGCTCCAGGACCCGCTGCGCCGCCCGGGCGTTCTCCGGCTCGAACCAGGTGCTGAAGGTGTCGACCAGCAGCGCCACCTCCGGTCGGTCCGGAGCTGGAGCTGCGGACGAGCTCCCGGCAGGCGAACGGAATGGAGCGGGATGGAACGCCGGCAGCCGGCGACGTGCGCTCAGACCGGTGAATCGCTCGGTCCAGCGCGAGAGGGCGGGCCACGCGTCCCGGAGCCCGAGCAGCCGCCGGAGGCGCCACAGCCAGGGGGCGAGCCGCGGCAGATACGCCACCGCGCGGTCCTTGAGGCGCAGCCCGTGCCGTCGCTGCCGGTGCCAGAGGACCTCGAGCTTCATCCGTGCCATGTCCACACCGGTGGGGCATTCGCGCCGACAGCCCTTGCAGCCGACGCAGAGGTCGAGCGTGTCGGCCATCGCCTCGGAGACCAGAGCGTCCGGGCCGAGCTGCCCGGTCAGCGCCAGGCGCAGCGCATTCGCCCGGCCGCGCACCCCGTGCTGCTCGTCCTGCGTCACGAGGAACGAGGGGCACATGACACCTGGCTCGGACTTCCGGCAGGCGCCGTTGTTGTTGCACATCTCCACCGCGCCGCTGAGACCGCCCCACTCCGACCAGTCCAGCGCCGTCTCGAGGGGGAGCGGGGCGTAGCCCGGCGGGTAACGGAACAGCCGGCGGTCGTCCATCCGCGACGCGCGGACGATCTTGCCTGGATTGAAGAGCGCGCGGGGATCGAAGGCGTCCTTCACCTCCTCGAAGGCGCGCACGAGGCGCTCGCCGAACATCTCGGCGTGGAACTCGCTTCGAACGAGGCCATCGCCGTGCTCACCGGAGTGGCTGCCGCCATACTCGCGGACGATGGCGAAGGCCTCCTCGGCGATGGCCCGGAGCTTCCGCACGTCCTCCTCGCTCTTCATGTTCAGGACGGGGCGAACGTGGAGACAACCGACCGAGGCGTGCGCGTACCACGTGCCCCGGGTCCCGTGGCGCTCGAAGATCTCGGTGAGCCGCTCGGTGTAGTCGGCCAGGTGCTCGAGCGGCACCGCGCAGTCCTCGATGATCGACACGGGCTTCGCGCTGCCCCGCAGGTTGCTGACGATGTTCAGGCCCGCGGAACGGACGTTCCACACCGCCGCCTGCCCGGGTCCGTCGGTCACCCGCACCACCGAGCCCGGAAACCCCAGCCCGGCGAGCATCTCCTCCAGCGCCTCGAGGCGAGGGACCAGCGTCGCGACGTCCTCGCCGGCGAACTCGACCAGGAGCAGCGCGTCCGGCTCGCCGTCGACGTACCGCTTCATCACCGGGGCGAACTCGGGCATCCGGCGCGCCCCGTCGAGGATGGTCCGGTCCACCAGCTCGACCGCGACCGGCTCGAGCGTGACGAGGTCCTTCGTCGCCTTCATCGCGTGGTGGAACCGCGCGAAGTGGCAGATGCCCAGCGCGGTCGCCGGCGGCAACGGCTGCAGCGGCAGCTCGAGCTCGGTGAAGAAGGCCAGCGTCCCCTCGCTCCCCACCAGGAGCTCGGCGAGGTTGGGGCTCGGGGCGAGGAGGTGATCGAGGTTGTAGCCGCCCACGCGCCGCAGCACCTTCGGGAAGCGGACGCGGATCTCCTCCGCCTCTCGCCCGGCGAGCGCCTCGAGCCGCCGTCGGAGCGCCAGCACCGCGACGTCCTCGTCCTCACCGGCGGGCCCGAACCGCGCGGCCGTCCCGTCGGCGAGGATCGCCTGGATGCTCCGGACGTTGTGCACCATGTTCCCGTAGCGGATGGAGCGCGCGCCGGAGCTGTTGTTCGCCGCCATGCCACCGAGCGTCGCCCGGCTCGCCGTCGACGGGTCCACCGGGAAGAACAGCCGGTAGGGGCGGAGCGCGCGGTTCAGCTCGTCGAGCACGAGCCCGGGCTGGACCCGAGCGGTGCGCGCCGCCACGTCCACGCCGACGACTCGCCGGAGGTGCTTGCTGCAGTCCAGCACCACCGCCTCCCCCACCGTCTGTCCACACTGAGACGTCCCTCCGCCGCGGGGGAGGACCGGGATGCCTGCGTCGCGGCAGAGCGCGAGCACGGCCTGGACGTCACCCGCATCCCTGGGGACCACCACGCCCAGCGGGAACACCTGGTAGATGGAGGCATCCGTCGCGTAGAGGCCCCGGCCGAGGGAGTCGAGGCGCACCTCGCCCCGCACCTCGCGGCGCAGGCGGCGCTCCAGCGGGCTTCCCTCGAGCGGCGACGGACCGATCACGGCACTCGAGGCTCAGTGCACCGGCGCTGGCGTGACGGTGCCCGCGACCTCCTGCTCGGAGAGCTGGACGTCGGGCCGCATGAAGAAGGACGTGAGGCAGCCAAGGGCGAGGATGCCCACCGAGCACCAGAACGGCAGGTGCCAGTCCCCGGTGCGCTGCACGATCGCAGCGAAGGTGATGGGCGAGACGATGGCCGCGACCGCAGAGCCGAAGTTCATCAGGCCGCTGGCGGTGCCGGCGAACTTCGGAGCGATGTCCATCGGGATGGCCCACATCGGCCCGATGGCCAGCTCGAGGAAGAAGAACCCTCCAGCGAGGAAGATCGTGACCGGGACCAGACCACGCACGTACACCACCGGCACGAGGCAGGCGATGCTGGCCAGGTAGCTGAAGAGGACGACCGAGCGTCGAGCGAAGAGGACACGACCGGTGCGCCGGAGGATCCGATCGGTGAGCACCCCACCCAGCGTGTCCCCGATCACCCCCGCGAAGAAGACGGCGAAGGCGAAGATGGCCGTCTTGGACAGATCCAGCTTCTGGCCTTCCTTGAAGAAGGACGGCAGCCAGTTCAGGTACAGCCAGAGGGTCCACGCGTAGCAGAAGTAGGTGATGGTCACCGGGAAGATGTGCCGGATGAGCGGACCCCACGGCGTCCGGGCACGGGTCCGCTCGTGATGTGGAACGAAGGGCGGGAGCACCGCCAGCTCCTCCGGGGTCACCCCGCGGTGCGACCGGGGGTCGTCGCGGAAGTAGAGGGCCCAGGCCAGCACCCAGATCACGCTCACCACCCCGAGGACGACGAATGCGCCGCGCCAGGTGACGAGAGCGATGAGCGCCACGACGAGCGGAGGGGTGATGGCGTTGCCGCCGCGCGCGAAGGCATGGGTGACCCCCTGTGCCCAGCCCCGCCGATCCTTCGCCACCCAGTACTGCATCGCCCGGGTCGCCGTCGGAAACGTCGCACCTTCGCCGAAACCGAGGAGCAGCCGGACCCCGAACAGGCTGATCAGGCCGCCGGTGAAGCCGGTGAGGATGGTCGCGACCGCCCAGATGAGACCGCAGATGGTGAGCGTCCTGCGTGCTCCGAAGTGATCTCCCACCGCTCCGCCGATGATCTGGAAGAGCGCGTAGGCATAGCCGAAGGCGCTGAAGGCCACGCCCATGTCGATCAGCGAGAGCCCGAGCTCCTTCCGGATCAGCGGGGCGGCGGTCGAGACGTTGACCCGATCGATGTAGGTGATCAGGTACATCAGGCACAGCAGGAGAATGACGTTCCCAGACGCGGTGATGAGGCGGCGCTGCATGTCGACCTCCCCTCCTGGACGCTTCGTTCAGCCGTGCACGGCGCGGGCCGCGCGGCCCTCCGCCGGAGCCCGGGACAGCACCTCCATCGCCGCGGCCACGCCTCCGGCCTGGTGCGGGACGCCCGAGGCGCGCAGGCCCAGCTCCACGCCGGCGAGCGTTCCCATCAGCATCAGATCGTTGAAGTCACCGAGATGTCCGATGCGGAAGATGCGACCCTGCAGCTTCCCGAGCCCCGCACCGAGCGAGAGATCCCATCGCTCGAGCGTGATCTTCCGGAACGCGTCCGCGTCGTGCCCCGGCGGCAGGAACACCGCCGTGAGCGAGTCGGAGGCCTCGGACGGATCCAGGGGGACGATCTCCAGCCCCCACCCGCGTGCCGCCGCCCGCGTGGCCTCGGCGAGCCGGGTGTGACGGGCGAACACCTGTGACAGGCCCTCCTCCTGGAGCATGCGCAGGGCCTCGCGCAGGCCGTAGAGGAGGTTGGTCGCCGGCGTGTACGGAAAGAAGCCGGCGGCGTTGGGCTTCAGCATCTCCTGCCAGTCCCAGTAGCTCCGCGGGAGCCGGGCGGTCTTCGAGGCAGCGAGCGCCCTGGCCGACACGGCGTTGAACCCGAGCCCCGGAGGAAGCATCAGGCCCTTCTGCGACCCGCCGACCGTGACGTCGACTCCCCAGGCATCGTGGCGGTAGTCGATCGACGCGAGCGAGGAAATCGTATCGACGAGGAGCAGCGCGGGATGGCGCGCGCGGTCGATCGCCTTGCGCACCTCGGGCACGCGGGTGGTCACCCCGGTCGAGGTCTCGTTGTGCACCACCGCGACCGCCTTGATGGCCTGCGACGTATCCTCGACGAGGTAGCGCTCGACCTCCGCCGGGTCCACGCCGTGACGCCAGTCGCCGGGGACGAAGGTCACCGCGAGGCCCAGCCGCTCGGCCATCGCCCGCCAGAGCGTGGCGAACTGGCCCGTCTCGAACATCAGGACCCGATCGCCGGAGCTGAGCGTGTTCACCAGCGCGGCCTCCCACGCACCGGTGCCCGACCCGGGGAAGATGACGACCGGGCCCTCGGTCTGGAATACCAGCCGGCATCCGACCAGGACCTCCTGGCCGAGCGCCTGGAACGTCGGGCCCCGGTGGTCGATGGTCGGGAGGTCCATCGCCCGCAGCACCCGGTCCGGAACGTTGGTGGGCCCGGGGATCTGCAGGAAGTGACGTCCGCGGCGGACGGCCATCGCTGCTCCTTGCAGCGCGCACCTCGGTGGCGCGACGCGAGTGGCGGCACCATCGCCGCGCGCGGCATGGGAGACAAGGCGCCCCGCGCAGCCGTCGCAAGGACGGCCGCGCGGCGAACAGGCCGGAGCTCGCCCCGTCCGCCACGCCACTCACTTGCGTCTGGGGACGCTCAGGCGATCGCCCGCGTCATCGCGACCGGAGCGGGAGCCCCGAGGAAGCGGCGCGCCGCCAGCGCGATCGGCAGGCCCACCAGGAGCGCATGGCCGAGCAGGCCGTTCGCCAGCAGCGGCAGCGACGGCACCGAGGCCCCGATCCGGGACAGCGGGATGACCAGGACGTTCATCACCGCGAAGACCACGAGCCCGAAGGCCACGCCCCAGCCCACCGCGGCCCTGCGCAGCCCGGCGAAGCGCTCGCTGGCGAGCACGAACACCGTCGCCGCGGTGAAGGCGACGAGGAAGTGCACCCCGAGCCCGACCAGCGCGGTCGCCACCCCGCCCGAGTAGGCGGCCTTGCCGAGAAGTCCGCTGGCGACGAACTGGTAGATGACCAGCGGGGACATCCCGAAGGCCAGCTTGTAGGCCACCAGCGCGTCCGCCGCGTCGAGGACCGCGGCCGCCAGCCCGCCGGCGACGATGGCCCGAACCCGTCCACTTCGATTGTTCTCCATTTCGACCTCCACCTCGTGTTTGCCAGTGAGATGCAGTCGAGTCATTCTCCGCTTCGAGAACTGACTGTTCTTGGAGGAGAACGATGATCCCCATCGACCAGGTCACCTCGCTCGCGCTGTTCGCCCGGGTGGTCCACCACGGCTCGTTCTCGGCCGCGGCGCGGGAGGCAGGGCTCGCGAAGTCGGCGGTGAGCCGGCGGATCGCCGAGCTCGAGGAGATCCTCCGGGTCCGGCTGCTGCAGCGGACGACGCGGGCGCTGTCGCTCACCGACGAGGGAGTGAGGATTCACGAGCACGCACGGGCGCTCGTCGCTGCGGCCGACGCGGCGCAGGAGGTGGCGGGCCTCGCCACCGGCGCGGTGCGCGGGACGCTGCGGCTCAACGCAACCCCGGCCTTCTCGCAGCTGTACCTCGCGCGCGCCGTGGCCGCGTTCCTCGATCTCAACCCCGAGGTGGAGGTGCACCTGTCGACCGACGACAGGATGGTGGACGTGGTGGAGGGCGGATTCGACGTGGTGTTCCGCATCGGGCGCCTCGCCGATTCGAGCCTCGTGGCTCGCCGGCTCGCCACCGACCGCCTGGTGGTCTGCGCCTCCCCCGCCTATCTCGCCCGCGCCGGAACTCCCCGCGAGCCCGCGGATCTCCACCGGCACGCCTGCCTGCACTACTCGCTGGTCCCGCGATCGGCCGAGTGGAGGTTCCGCACCGGCGGGCGAACCGTGGAGGTGTCCACCCGGGGTCCGCTCTCCTGCACCGACGGGCTCAGCCTGCGGGAAGCGATCCTCGCCGGCGCAGGCCTGGCGGCAGTCCCCTCCATGCTGGTGGCCGCGGACGTCGAGGCCGGCCGCCTGCAGCTGGTGCTCGAGGGCACGCGGCGGGCGGAGTTCGGACTTCACGCGCTGACGGCCCACCGCACGCAGACCCCTCCCCGCGTGCGGGCGCTCCTCGAGTTCCTGGTGTCCCACTTCCGGGCGCACGGGCCGCGGCCCATCCCCCTCGCCCGGAACTGATTGCATCCCGCGGCCGGGACACGCCACGAGAGGTGCAGCCGTGCAGGCTGGCGAACAGGGATGCCCGCACCACGCGCTCGCGCTTTCACTGGCGCGACCGTCGCGCTAAGGAAGCGCGCCGCATGTCGAGAGTTCCGGGGGGAGAGCCGGGTTCACCGCTCTTCCACGTTCACGAGCCGCGCCGGCGGTTCCTGGGTCCATTCCTTCTGGTGGCGGTGCTCCACACGGGCGTCGTCGTCTGGGCGAGCCGCGCGGTCGCAGAGCCGGTCCGGCCCGCGAAGGAGCCGGTGAAGGTGGTGCTCAGGCTTCCCGTCCGGAAGGTGGCCGTCCGGGAGCCCACGGGAGGTGGACCCCCACCGCCGGTCCGGCATCACCGGACGCGCCGGCTGATCCGGCCGCCGAAGGAGATGCCACCTCCGGTCGTCGAGATGCCTCCCCCGCCCGAGATCCCCGACCCGCCGAGGGTCGCCGACGCCGAGGAGGCCGGAGACGACCCGGGTGACGAGGGCGAGCTCGGGTCGGGCGCGGGCGGCAGTGGCTCGGGCACCGGGAGCGGGCCCGCCACCGGGCACGGCCGCGGCAGCATCGCCTCGAAGGCCCGGATGGCGTGGCTGAGCCATACCGACTGGCGTTGCCACCGTCCCGGTCACGAGGACCTCGGGAGGGTGGTCGTCCGGATCCGGGTCGAGGTGGAACCCGACGGCAAGCCCGGGCAGGTGACGGTGGTGCGGCCAGGGCCCGAGGCGTTCAATCGCCGTGCAATCGACTGCGCCCGGGACGAGAGCTACCTCCCCGCCCTGGACGCGGAGGGCCGGCCCATCGCTGGCTCGTGCGAGTTCGGGATCGAGTTCCTGAACTGAACCGCAAGATTCGCCAAGCTCCCCGGCACCGCGGCCATTACGCTCCGCCGACTGCCCATGAGCGCGCACCTCCACGCGAGACGGCTGTTCGCAGGAGACGGACTCGAGGTCCACGACGTCCGCTGCTCCGCGGGCCCCGGTGACGTGGCACCCCCCGAGGTCCACAGCGCATACGTGCTGGCGTACGTCCGCAGCGGGAGCTTCGGCGTCCGCACCGAGCGGGGAGCTCACCAGCTCGTGGCCGGAGGGTTCATGACCGGCGCCCCCGGCGAGGCCTACGCCTGCAGCCACGAGCACGGCCAGGGCGACACCTGCCTCTCCTTTCGCCTCGCGCCCGGGCTGGTCGACTCGCTCGCGGGTGAGCGCGCCGCGGCGTGGCGCTCGGGAGGGCTGCCTCCCGGGCCCGAGCTGGGCATGCTGGCAGCGCTCGGCGTGGCTGCGGCGGAGGGCGGGAGCGACGTCTCGCTGGAGGAGGCCGCGCTGCTCCTCGTGGATCGCTTCCTCGCACGGGGTGGCGCGCCACGCCCCTCGTGGGCGCCGCGGGTGGTGGACCGGCGGCGCGCGGTCGAGACCGCGCTCTGGATGGAGGCCCACGCAGATCAGCCGGTTCCGCTGGCGTCCCTCGCCCGGCGCGCGGGCCTGAGCGCATTTCACTTCCTGCGGCTCTTCACCCGTGTCCTCGGGGTGACGCCGCATCAGTACCTGGTCTCGGCACGGCTCCGGCGCGCCGCGCGGCTGCTGGCCGACCCCGCGCGCCCGGTGACCGACGTGGCCTTCGAGGCGGGCTTCGGCGACCTGTCGCACTTCGTCCGGACCTTCCGCCGCGCGGCCGGGGTGTCTCCGGGGCGCTTCCGCCAGCTCCCGCGCTCCGAGCGCAAGTTCCTCCAAGCGCGTCCGGCTCCTGCGCGGGCAGGGTGAGCTCCACATCTCGTCGACGGAGGCCTCACCGATGTTCGATCACCTGGGTCTGCGGACCGCGCGGCTCGACGCCAGCATCCGCTTCTACGAAGCAGCGCTCACCCCGCTCGGCTACCGGCTTGCCTCGCGGGACGAGCAGGGGGCGGGGCTCGGTCCTGCCGGCGCCCCGGCGCTCTGGCTGTCCCGCGTGGACAAGGGCTCGGGTTCGAGCGCGCACGTCGCCTTCGCCGCGCCGGACCGGCAGTCCGTGGATCGCTTCCACGCGGCCGGCCTCGAGGCCGGCGGGCGGGACAACGGGCGGCCGGGACCGCGTCCAGACTACGGACCGAGGTACTACGCCGCCTTCCTCCTCGACCCGGACGGGAACAACATCGAGGCCGTCTGCCTGAAGTAGCCGGTCGGAGGAAACGACCCTGCGGCAGCGTGGCACCGCGCGAGGGTCTGACGCACGGACGGCGATGCGCGGGGCGTGGCCTCGTCCGGGCAGCCTCGAGGCGAGCGGCTGAGCATCGCTGCCACCCCGAGAGCTTGTCGGGCACCGCGGCTGTCTTCAGCTTCTGCCCATCTCGAGAGGAGACGTTCGATGCGACGGGAGATCCAGGCGGCACGCGGACTGACCGGCTTCAGCTTCGGTCTGGGGCTCACCGAGCTCCTCGCGCCCGAGCGGGTGAGCGAGGTGAGTGGCGCCCCGATCGCGTCCGGCCTGGTCCGCGCGTACGGGCTCCGGGAGATCGCCGCCGGGGCCCTCACCGCAGTGAATCCGACGGCCGGGCTCTGGTCGCGGGTGGCGGGCGACGCGCTCGACATCGGGACCGTGGCCAGCAAGCTGTCCTCGGGAAACCGCAGGCGCATCGCCGTGACACTGGCGATGCTGATCGGCGTCACCGTCCTAGACGTGTGGGCGGCCCGTCGCGTGACACGCCGGCGCCGCTGGTTCTGAGCAAGCGACGCCGGGAGACCAGGCCGAGCAGCAGGAGCACCGCAGGGGCGAGCACCGCGCCAGTGCCGGCCGTCTGACAGGCGCAGCTGCCGGTCACGCCCGAGACCTCGGTGAGCGGGGCCGACACGCTGGCGCTGGTCATCAGGACCGGTGCGGCCCGACCGGTCGTCTCCCAGATCGACCGGAGCTGGTCACCCTTGCCGTCGGTGAGGTTGGCGGCCGCGAGCGCCTCCACGTACTCGCGGGTGGTGGCCTGGTGGTAGAGGCGCGCCTCGACGGTCCCGGTCCCCGCGGCGAGCGCGCCGCGGGGGAAACGCACGCGGTACGTCCACTCCACCGCCCCGAGCGAGCCGCCGTCCGCGTCGCGCAGGAAGTCGATTCCCACCGGGGCGGTGTCCGCGTCGGACATGAAGCCGAGCGGCTCGATGCGGGTGTCCTTCAGGATGGTGTCGTGCAGCGCGAGATGATCCAGACCCCCGTCGTTCCGCCCGTGCACCGCCTCGAAGACCGCGAGCTGCGGGTCGTTCACGAGCATTCCCGCGTCGCCGTCGTAGGCGCCGCTCACCACTTCCCCATCGACGCGGAGCTCGAGGAAGACCCGCCGGCCGTCGGCGTATCCGGTGGGGAGCTTGTGACCGGTGCGATTGAACACGCGGACCTTGACCTGCACGTCGGTGTCGACGGGTAGGGAACCGTCGGGCAGGAAGATCTGGACGTCTGCCGCGGCGGCGAGGTTCTGCAGCGCGGCAGCGCGGTTCGCGGCGAAGGCCGCGTCGAGCCCCTCGAGCTCGTCCGGAGCGGCGGCCGCGCGGACCGCGTCCAGGCCCCAGACGTTTCCGCCCACGAAGGCGTGCCTGCTGGGCAGCGGCCGCACCGGTCCGTCCTTCGCCACCGGGAGGTCGTGCGTCTCGCGCACCATGTGGCAGCCCTGACAGGTCTTCGCCGCGCTGCCGGACGCGTACGCCGAGCGCAGCCACTCGGAGTAGGTCGTGTCCAGCGGAAACGGGCGCTGCGTCCCGGCGCGCTTCAGGACCGGGTTCCTCACCTCGTGGCACTGTCCGCAGAGGCTGCTCTGGCTCACCGCCGGATCCTGCACGCCGGTGTGCGCCGGGCTGTCCACGCTGGCATAGGGGCCGAAGACCGTGAAGCTCGGCTCGAACGTCAGCTGGGCGTTGCCGATGATGCCGGCGTCGGTGCGGGTGCGGTGACAGACCTCGCAGCTCACCCCCGCGCGATCCACGACATCGAGCGCGCTCCCGTCCGTCGGCAGGCCGTGCCCCTGGACGTAGGAGGTCGGCGAGTGACAGCGCAGACACCACTGCCCGATCCCGAGCAGGTCCTGGTTCGCGACGGTGAGCGCCGCCTGATACAGCGGATCACGGATGGCGCTGGCCATCATGGTCGCGCCCCAGCTGTCCCACGGCATGCCAGGCGAGCCCGCGTCGATCGCCACGCCGGAGTGACAGAGGCGGCAGGTGTCCGGTCCCTGGAAGGGCGCGCCACCGGCGAGCCCTCCCGGAGGTGTCCCGCCCCCGAAGTCGATTGGCCCCGCGTCGAGCGGAGGACCCGCGTCCTGCCGCGGACCGGCATCGGGCCGACCTGCATCGGGTGGGCCCGCGTCCGGAGGACCGGCGTCCGGAACGCCGGCGTCCACGCCCGGCTTCGGCGAGACCATCAGGATGCTGCCCTCGACCCGGCTGAGGTAGAGGTTGCCGTCGGGGCCCACGAGGAAGCGAGTCACCGTCCCGAAGCCGGTGCCGAAGTCCGCGCGCGGGCTCGCGACGAACCCGTCCCGGTTCGCGTTCGGGGTGAGCGTCCAGAGGTTGCCGTTGGCGTTGTCGCCGAAGAAGTACCTGCCCCGCCAAGGGAGGGGGAAGCTCGCGCTGTCGACGAAGACGCCGCCGGTGATGCTCTGGCAGTTGCCGTCATTGTTCCCCGCGGCGCCGGCGTGCTCGCAGAAGTACGACGGGTCCACGCACGCGCTGCCCGTCCCGTTCGCGCCGAGGTTGGTGCAGGTGCTCGCCGGGTACCCGAAGGCGCCCTCCCGCCAGGGCCAGCCGTAGTGCTGACCCCTGGTGACGAGGTTCACCTCCTCGTAGCTGACCTCGCCCACGTCGCCGACCCACAGCCGGCCGGTCTGCGCGTCGAACCAGAACCGGAAGGGGTTACGAAATCCCCACGACCAGATCTCGGCCCGCGGGGTGCCGGTGAGGTTGTTCGGATCCGGCGCGCTGCCCGGGCTCCCGCTGCAGGCCGGCACGGTCGTCCCAGGCGCGGCCAGCGGATTGTCGGAGGGGATGCTCCCGTCCAGGTTGATCCGCAGCACCTTCCCGTTGGCGGTGGTGAGGCACGTCCCGATGTAGTTCGTGATGGTGCCGCCGGGAGGAACGCCGGAATTGGATCCGGTGTCGCCCACGCCGACGTAGAGCTTCCCGTCCGGGCCGATGGCCAGCCCGCCTCCGTCGTGATTCGCCGGCCCCTGGAGGTCCTGCAGCAGCACCAGCACGCCGGCCTGCGCCGGCGTGCAGTTCTGGCTGGCACAGGCGAGAAGGTCGTTCGAGCCCAGGGCGACCCGGAGCACGCGGTGCTTGTTGGCCGTGCTCGGGCCGTCCGAGGCGTAGAAGTAGAGGAAGCCGTTGCTCCGGAACTGCGGATCCATCTCCACGCCGAGCAGGCCCTTCTCGCTGGCGCTGTCGACGGCGAAGCTCCCGGCCATCACGACGGTCCCGTTGGTGCGCCGCACCTTCACGCGCCGGTCTTCTCGGTCATCACCACGCGACCGTCGGGGAGGAACCGGAAGTCGGTCAGCTGGCCTTGCCCGGAGACGTAGGTCGTCACCTGGAAGGTGTTCGCGGGCCCTCCGGCGGTGAGCGTCTGGGCCGCGACCGGGACCGAGACCCAGAGCGACAGCAGGAGGAGACGGCGCATGCGCGGTGCGGAGCAGAGCAAGTCGGAGGCCCGGACGAAAGCCGGACCCGGATTGCAGAATTCCGCTGCACCACGACCTCGGCTGCCGGGAGGCGCCCACGCAGGCCGTGGGCTGTCCACACCGTGCCGGTCTCTAGACGCCGGCGCGACGGGGCTCGGGCCCGAGACGGCCGGAGAGCGCGAGCGCCCACATCTTCCAGTCCGCCGCGAGCGACCAGAGCGGGTAACGGAACGTGGCCGGACGGTTGTGCTCCACCGCGAAGTGGCCGACCCACGCAAAGGCGTAGCCGGCGAGGAGTGCGCCGAGCAGCAGCACCGGCCTGCCGCCGAGCACCGCCGCGAGCAGGAACCCGAGCGCGAGCGTCGTCCCGACGAGGTGAAGCAGCCGGGTGCCCGGCTGGCGGTGCTCGCGCAGGTAGTACGGCCAGAACTCGGTGAACGTGCCGATGCGCTCGCCGGCGTTCATCTGCGCGGCAGGTCCTGGAGCATCGTCTCGGCGTTGCTGACCTCGAACTTGCCCGGCGCCTCGACGTGGAGCGACTTCACCATCCCGTCCTCGAGCAGCATGGAGTAGCGCTGCGAGCGAACCCCCATGCCCTTCGGGGTGAGGTCCTGCTCCAGGCCGAGCGCGCGGGTCCAGAGGGCGCTTCCGTCGGCCAGCATGCGGATCTTCCCGGCGGTCTTCTGGTCCCGAGCCCAGGCGCCCATCACGAACGCGTCGTTCACCGAGACGCACCAGATCTCGTCGACGCCCCGTGCCGCCAGCTCGCCGGCATGGGTGAGATAGCCCGGCACGTGCTTCGCCGAGCAGGTCGGCGTGAAGGCGCCCGGGAGGCCGAAGACGACGATCCGCTTGCCGGCTGCCAGCTTCGACACCTGGAAGTTGTTGGGACCGAGCGTGCAGCCCGGCGTCTCCTGCTCGATGAACTCGCTCAGCGTTCCGTCGGGAACGCGCTGTCCGACCTGGATGGGCATGGACGGCTCGAGTAACACGTCCCGGCTCGGGAAGGCGAGCCGGACGGTCAGGCCCGCGAGGGAGCGACGTCGAGCGCGGCGGCGAGCATCGGGTTCGGAACGCCCCGCAGCCAGGCGGCGTGGACCGCCAGCTCGGACTCCGGCAACCGCAGCGGGATGCGCGGATGCCGGCCCGGCGCGGACCGCGGGGATGCATCGCGGGCACCGCCGAGAAGCCGAGCCCCGCGGCGACGAACCCGAGGAGCGAGGCGGTGGAGTCCGCCGCGAATCGCTCCCGGGCCGAGGCCCCGAGCGCCTCCACCGCTCTCCGCTGCAGCGCGCGGCTCGCCGGATCGGCCCCGAAGCTGAGGAAGGGCAGATCGGTGAGGCGGCGTGTGGATCGACGCGCGTCTGCCGGGAGGCGGGGTGGCCGGCCGGGAGCACGAGGAAGCCCCAGAGCGTGGCGATCTCCCGCGCCTCGATGTCGGCGGGAATGTCGGGATGTGGTCCACCAGCAGATCGAGCTCTCCCGACCGGAGCAGGCCGAGGTCCGGGGACCGCAGCTCGGTGAGCGTGACCTCCACCTCGGGATGCCGTCGCTGGAGCGCCCGGAGCCATCCGGGGAGCAGCTCCTGCACGAGGAGCGCGGCCGCCCCCACCCGCAGCACGCCACCGAAGCTGCCCGCCCGGAGCGCGTCGACGGTCACCCGGAGCGACTCCAGGAACGGGGCGACCACGTCGTAGAGCGCCCGGCCCTGCGCGGTGCGCGCCATCCGGGTCGTCGCTCAGCCTCGCCAAGACGGTGCGAGACCTCCACGATGCCCACCGGCTCACCGCGCGCATCGACGAGGCGCGGGTGACCAAGCTCATCGCCGAGCACGACCCGCTGAAGCCCGCCATCTGAGCGGCGAGGCACCCCACATCCACCTGCATCGCGGGGTGACGGAACCCCGGAGACCGCGCAATCGTCGAGGTGACCTGCGCGCGGCCGGAGTGCGCTACCCTCGGACGGACTTGAGACGCCTCGTCCTCGCGATCGCGGTCCTCGCCGGCGGGATGGCGCACGCCTCGTCCATCTACCCGCCGGAGGTCCGTTCGCATCTCTCGCTCTCCTACACGCCGGCCTGCACGCTGTGTCACACGAGCGAGAGCGGGGGCTTCGGCACGGTGACCACGCCCTTCGGCAAGTCGATGATGAGCCGGGGGCTGGTCGCCCAGAACATCGCGAGCCTGGATACCGCGCTGGACGCGCTCGCCGCCGAGCACACCGACAGTGACCACGACGGCGTCCCCGACATCGACGAGCTCAAGGCCCAGACCGACCCCAACGTTGCAGGAGGAGGCTCGGTGGCGCCGCCGAGCTATGGCTGCTTCGACGCGAGCGGCCAGCCGGGCTCGCCCCTCGTGCTGCTTCCGCTGGTGCTGGCGTGGGGGCTGCTCCGGGTCCGCCGCTCCTGAGCCCGCAATGGCGCACGGGCGAGCGCTGCTCCCGGCCGGCCCTGGAGCCGTGCGGGAGCCGCGTCGCCCGTCGCGGGCCCTTCCGTCTCCTTAGACCGTCCGTCCTCGCCCGAAGATGAGCGACAGGACCGCCAGGATGAGGAAGAGGAAGAACAGCACCTTCGCGACCCCCGCAGCCCCGGCTGCGATGCCGCCGAAACCGAAGACCGCGGCGATGATCGCGATCACGAAGAAGACAGCAGCCCAGTACAGCATCAGTGTGACCCCCTGCTGAGGTTGAACAGCTCCCAAGCTGGGCTGCTCGGTGCGCGCGCGGAAGCCCTCCTGTTCAACGCGGAACGGACTTGCGCCGCGCACGGAGCGTGCCAGCCGGGCGGGCGAGCCGGCGTGGGCCCGCCGGTCAGGGTCACCGTCCGGCTGCTGGGCCTGTCCCTTGCGGAGCGAGGGGCTGGACCCGGTCTCCATCGGACAGCTCGGCGCTCGGGTTGAGCACCACCTGCTCCCCGCCCTGCAGTCCAGCGAGGATCTGCACCTGTCGTCCGTTGTCCTCGCCGGGCTGGACCCGGACGAGGCGGATCCGGTTCTCGCGGTCCAGCTTCGCGACGTAGAGGTCCGCGCCGCGCCAGGCGAGCGCGTCGCCGGGGACCACCGGCGTGCGCTTGCCGGGGAAGCGCATCTTCACGTTCACGTAGCTGCCCGGGTAGAGCCGCACCGGCTCGTTGGCCACGTCGATCTCGACCAGCATGGTGCGGGTGCGCGCATCGATGCCCTGGGCGGTGCGGGTCACCTTGGCCTCGATGGGGTGAGCCGGGTCGTCGGGCAGCGAGACCGTGACCGCGGCCCCCGGCCGGATGTCGGCGGCGTCGTCCTGGCCCACGTAGACCTGCACCCGGACCGTCTTCATGTCCGCGACGTCGAACAGCGGCTGCACGGCCTGGTTCGACGCCGTACCCGCGGCGACGAGCGCGCCCGGGTCCACGTACCGGGCGGTGACCACTCCGTCGAACGGAGCGCGCACCTGCTCGTAGCCCTGCAGCGCGAGCAGCTGCTGAAGCGTGGCCCGGGAGACCTGGAGCGCGCTCTCGGCGTTGTCCAGGTCCTGCTGCGCGATGAAGCCCTGCGGTCTCAGCTTCCTGGCCCGCTCGGCCTGCACCTGCTTGAGCTGGACGTCGGCGCGGGCCCCCAGTACTTGTTGATCGGTCTCGGGAGACTCGAGCCGGGCGAGCAGCTCCCCCTTCTTCACCCGGGTGCCCTTGTCCACCACCACCTCGCGCACGTAGCCCGCCACCTTCGAGTACAGGGTGGCCTGGCTCCAGGCCCGGACCTCGCCGGGGATTCCGAGGGTGCGCTCGGCGCTGGAGAGCTCCACAGGTGCGAGCCGGACCACCGGGCCGCTGTCCTGCGCGACCGCCCGCGCCTGCCGCTCCCTGGCCTCGGCGCCACGGCGTCCCAGCGCCAGGCCGACGACGCCCAGCACCGCGGCGACCACCAGGATGATGGCCCCGATGGTGAGCGCGCGCGGGCGAGGCTGGGACGGCTCGGGCGAGCGAGCCGGCTCGGGGTCGGGTGCAGCGGTCTTCACGGCACGAATGTCGCTCATGACAGCGCTCCAGGGTGTGCGCCCTGGCTCTCCTCCAGGAAACGCTCGTCCAGCCGGTGCGCCTGCGGCTCCCGCGTGCGGAGCACGGAGTAGACGACCGGGACGATGAACAGGGTGACGAGGGTGGCGACCAGCAGACCTCCGATGACCGCCCGGCCGAGCGGAGCGTTCTGCTCGCCGCCCTCGCCCAGGGCAAGGGCCATGGGCAGCATTCCGAGGACCATGGCGAGCGCGGTCATCAGCACCGGACGCAGCCGCACCTTGCCGGCCTCGAGCGCCGCCTCGACCGGTGACAGACGTCGCCGGGCGCGGACCTCGTTGGCGTAGGAGACGAGGAGGATGCTGTTCGAGACCGCGATGCCCACCGACATGATCGCGCCCATGAACGACTCGACGTTGAGGGTGGTTCCGGTGACCGCGAGCATCCAGAGGATGCCCACCAAGGCGCCCGGCACGGCGCCGAGGATGATGAAGGGGTCGAGCCACGACTGGAAGAGCACGACCATCAGCAGATAGACCAGCACCACCGCGAGAATGAGGCCCAGCCCGAGCGCGCCGAACGAGGTCCGCATGCTCTCGATCTGGCCCCGGACCGAGATCTTGATCCCCTTCGGAACGTCGGGGAGCGAGGCGATCGCCCTGTCGATGTCACGCGCGACGGAGCCGAGGTCCCTGAGACCGGCGGCGGCCTGCACGTTGATGACCCGCTGGATGGTGGAGTGGTTGACGGACCCGATCGACTTTCCCGCCGAGATCTCGGAGACGGTGCCGAGGTAGCGGCTGCCCGAAGGGGCCGCGGAATCCGTGAGCGTGCGGGTCGGCGTCTGCCGGAGCGGCTGGGCGCCCGAGGTGAGGGGTGTCGCGAGCAGCTCGCTCGTGGTCCGCATGGCGGGCAGCGGCGTCTGTACCGCGACGATGTAGTTCACGTTGTTCTGGGGGCTGAGCCAGAAGTTCGGCGCGACCAGGGAGCTGCTGGCCAGCGAGGTGAGGAGGTTGTTTGCCACGTCGCGCTGGGACAGCCCGACCTGCGCCGCCCGGAGCCGGTCCACGTCCAGGTTGAGGGTCGGGTAATCGAGCACCTGCGGGATTCGCACGTCGACCACGCCGGGGATGCGACGGAGGCGCGCGGCGAGCTGCCGACCCACGGTGAAGCCCTTCTCCAGATCGTTCGACTCGATGACCACGTCGATCGGCGCGGGCAGGCCGAAGTTCAGCACCTGGGTGACGATGTCCGCCGGCTGGAAGTACAGCGAGCTGCCGGGGAACGACCTGGGGAGCTCGTCGCGGATGCGCTTCATGTACCCGCGCGTCGGCTTGTGCCCGGGCTTGAGCGAGATCAGGATCTCCGCGTCCTGGGGGCCGATGTTGTCGGTGGAGACGAAGGCCAGGTTGTACGAGATCGGGATCCCGATGTTGTCGTTCAGCCCCTCCAGCTCCTCGGCGGGGATGATCTCGCGGATCTTCCGCTCGGCCTCGAGCACCAGCCGCTCGGTGTCGGTGATCCGGGTGCCAATCGGCGCACGGAAGTGGAGCCGCATCAGGCCCACGTCCACGTCGGGGAAGAAGTCGAGCCCCACGGCAAGGACCGGGAGCGCCGCCGTGATGAGGACCACCACCCCGAAGGTCGCCAGCATCCACGGGCGGTGGTGGAGCGCCACGTTCAGCATCCGCCCGTAGGCGTCCTGGAACCGACCGTAGCGGTCGTCTCGCCAGCGATTGAAGCGGGCGAAGAGCCCGTCGCCCTCCGTCTCGGCGTGGGCGTGCTCCGACTCCAGCAGCCGCGCGAGAGCCGGAACCAGGGTCCGGCTGAGGACGTACGAGGCGAGCATCGAGAACACCACCGCCACCGCGAGCGGGGTGAACAGGTACCGCGCCGGTCCGGTGAGGAGCACCACCGGGAAGAAGACGATGCAGATGGTGAGCGTTGCCGCCAGCGCCGGCGTGGCGACCTCGTGCGCGCCGTCGAGGATGGCGACCGTCAGTCGTTTCCCCGAGGCGTGGTTCCGGTGGATCGACTCGACGGCCACCGTCGCGTCGTCGACCAGCATGCCGATGGCCAGGGCCAGTCCGCCGAGGGTCATGAGGTTCAGCGTGTTGCCGGTGATGAACAGGCCGCCGATGCCCACCAGGATGGCGAGGGGGATGGAGCTGGAGACGATGGCCACGCTCCGGAAGCTCCCCAGGAAGAAGAGGATCATCAGCGAGACCAGGATGGAGCTGATGACCGCCTCGTGGAGGACGTTCTTCAGGGCGGCACGGACGAAGATCGACTGGTCGAAGTCGATCTTGAGGGTGATCCCGTCCGGGGCGGCGGCCTGGATGGAGGGGAGCAGGTTCTTCACCCCGTCCACCACCGCCAGCGTGCCGGCATTCGAGTGCTTGAGGATGACGATGTAGCTCGCCCGCTTGCCGTCGATGTGCACGACGTTCTGCTGCACCGCATAGCCGTCACGCACGTGCGCCACGTCGCGGAGCAGCACCGGCGCCCCGTTCACCACCTTGACCGGGAGCGCGTTGAACTGGTCGACCGTGGTCGGGCTCGAGTTGAGCTTGACGGTGTACTCGGTCGAGCCGATCTGCGCGGTCCCGGCGGGGATGATGACGTTCGACTGGAGCAGCGACTGCACCACGTCGTTGGGAGAGAGGCCCTTGGCCGCCGTCGCCGCGGGGTCCACGTCCACCATGATCTGGCGCTGCTTGCCACCATAGGGTCCCGGAATCGAGGTCCCGGGAATGGTGAAGAGACGGACTCGCAGGAAGTTCAGCCCGTAGTCGAACAGCTGCTGCTCCCCGGCGGTGTTGCTGGAGACGTTGATCTGCGCCACCGGCACGTTGCCGGCGTTGAACCGGACCAGGGTCGGGGGCTGGATGCCGGGGGGCATGATCCGGCTGGCGGTGAGCGACACCGCCGTGACCTGGGCGATGGCGGTGCCGATGTCGGCGTCCGGCTCGAAGTAGAGCTTCAGCAGGCCAATTCCCGCGATGGACTGGGACTCGATGTGGGTGATGCCGTCGATGGTGGTGGAGTAGGCGCGCTCGCTGATGACGACGATGCGGCGCTCCATGTCCTCCGCCGACAGACCGGGGTAGTTCCACACCACCACCACCACCGGGATGTCGATCGACGGGAAGATGTCGGTCCGCATCCGGGTGACCGAGAGCAACCCGGCGATGAAGATCAGCGCCGAGAAGACCGCCACCGTGTAGGGCCGGCGAAGCGCCAGCCGGACGATCCACATGAAGTTCCCCGAGCCTCGAGAGCGACCCGTCGTACTAACGGGCAGGCCCGCTCCGGCCCACCCGTCTCGTCATGCCTGGCATGACATCCACGCACGAGGAGAAGATGCTTGCTACCACAACGTTTCCCTTCGCCGGGTGTCGGGCCTGCGAAGGATGCCCGCTTCCCAGGAAAAAGGTGCAGATCTGCCCGGAGTGGAGCATGACGGGGCCGTGCTCCTGCGCACCTCCCTGATCCTTCTCCTTGCGCTCTTTCCGGCGCTTACCCGGGCACAGTCACTCGCGCCGGACGCCGGCACAGCACCTTCCGACGCACCGCGGCTACTGCACCTGAACGAGGCGGTCCAGGCGGCGGTCCAGAACCAGCCGCAGCTCATCCAGGCCCGGGCCAGCGCCGCGGCGGCCGAGGGGCGGGTGGTCCAGGCCCGCTCCCCGCTGCTTCCGCAGGTCACTCCCCAGGCCTCGTGGACGCGGAGCTACCGGGCGTTGACCTCCGCGACCACCGGCGGCACGGGGACGACGTCCAACGTGGCACAGTGTGTGAGCAGCACCTGCAACACGTGGCGGTTCGGTGTCGCTGGCAGCCAGACCCTCTGGGATCCGTCCACCTGGGCCGGATGGGAGTCCACCCAGCGCACCGCCGAGTCGCTGAACGCCAGCGCGACGGCCACCCTCAACACCGTCGTCCTCAACGTTCGCACCTTCTACTTCCAGGCGCGCGCCACCCGGGACCTCGTCGAGGTGGCCCAGGAGACCTTGAAGAACCAGCTCACCCACCAGCAGCAGGTCGAAGGCTTCGTGCGCGTGGGGACCCGCCCGGAGATCGACCTCGCCCTGGCGAGGCTCAACGTGGCGAACTCCCGCGTTCAGCTCATCAACGCCCAGAACAACGACCGGATCGCCAAGGCCCAGCTCAATCAGGCCATGGGGTTGCCGGGGAACACCGACTACCAGGTGGCGGGCGACGAGCTCCCGCCGGTGGACGTCGAGGACCGCCCCCTCCCCTTCCTCTTCGACCAGGCGCTCTCGGCCCGTCCGGAGATCGCGTCCTTCGAGCTCGCCCGGCAGGCCTCGGGCAAGGCCCTCGACTCGGCGAGATGGGGGTGGAGCCCCACGGTTGCCTTCAGCGGCAGCTACTTCAAGGCGGGGCCGGAGCTGAGCGCGCTGGCGGACAGCTGGGCCTTCGGCTTCACCCTGACCTGGCAGCTGATCCAGGGAGGCCTCACGGTGGGCAGGGTGCGAGAGGCGGAGCAGAATCTCGTTGGGTCCACGGCCGCGCTCACCGGAGAGCAGCTCCAGGTACGCTTCGACGTGGAGCAGGCCGAGGCCACCCTCCTCGGCAACAAGGAGACGGTGGTGGCGGCCCAGGACGCGGTGGACAACGCGAAGGAGCAGCTGCGGCTCGCCGAGGGGCGCTACCAGGCGGGGGTGGGCACCATCATCGAGCTGAGCGATGCCCAGGTGCAGCTGACGAACGCCGCTGCACAGCTGGTGCAGGCGCAATTCAATCTCGCGACCGCGCGCGCCAGGTTGCTCGCAGCGCTCGGTCGCCAGGAGTGAACGTGCTCGAGAACCCGTCCGTGCGCCCGCCTCGCGTGGATGAACCGGCGCCGCGGCAGGTCCGTCACCGGCGGCGCTGGATCATCGTCGGGATCGCGCTCCTGGTCGTCGTGGGCATCCTCGTCGCGCGACGCGGGAAGGGCTCGGGGCAACAGAGCCCCGGGGCCGGCGCCCGGGTCGTGCCGGTGGGGGTGACCCCTGCCGAGCGCCGCGACGTGCCGATCTGGGTCGAGGGGCTGGGGAACGTCACCTCGCTGGCCACGGTCACGGTGCGCGCACGGGTCAGCGGGCAGATCGTCTCCATCGCCTTCCAGGAGGGCACCCGGGTCAAGGTCGGCGAGCTGCTGGTCCAGGTCGATCCACGGCCGTTCAAGATCGCGCTGGAGCAGGCGCAGGCCACCTACCAGCGAGATCTCGCGACCCTGCACAACAACGAGCGGGACCTGGTCCGCTACAAGGACCTGGTCGGGCAGAAGCTCATCGCGCAGCAGCAGTACGACGCGCAGGTGGCCACCGTGGAGTCGGCCAGGGCGACCATCGCCCTGGATCAGGCGGCGGTGAACAACGCCCGGCTGAACCTCCAGTTCTCGAGCGTCACCTCTCCCATCAACGGCATCGCCGGGGTCCGCCAGGTGGACGTGGGCAACCTCGTCACGCCCACCGACACGAACGGCATCGTGGTGCTCACCCAGATGGACCCCATCGCGGTCCTGTTCACCCTCCCGCAGGACGACCTGCCGCGCGTGGCCGCGGCGTTCGCCAAGGGGCCGCTCACCGTGGAGGCGTGGGACCGGGGTGCGCTGACGAAGCTCGGCGAGGGGAAGCTCACGGTCATCGACAACCAGGTGAACCCGGGCACGGCCACCATCCGCCTGAAGGCCCAGTTCGCCAACCCGGACTTCCGCCTCTGGCCGAGCCTGTTCGTCAAGGCGCGGATGCATCTGGAGACACGCCAGGACATGGTGGTGGTCGCCACGCCCGCCATCCAGCGCGGCCCGAACGGGACGTTCGTCTATGTGGTGAACCCCGACAACACGGTGGCCGTCCGCACCGTCCAGGTGGACACCACGCAGGGAGGGGTCACCGTCGTCGCCCAGGGCGTCCAGCCCGGTGACCGGGTGGTGGTGGACGGCCAGAACCAGCTGCGGGTCGGGGCCAGGGTGGATCCGCGGTCGGTGCCGCTGTCGCCGGCGCAACCGTCGCAGCAGCCGCCGCAGGCTCAGCCGACGCAGGAGCCGGCGCCCGCCCAGGCCGAGTCCGGTGCGCGGAAGCAAGGTCCGCAGGGCGCACCCGTGCCGCAGCAGACGGGAACGCGCAGCCAGCCGCGGCAGCAACCGCAGGGCCGCACCATGCAGGGCGGCGCGCCCCGGGAGGCGAGCGCGCAGTGAGCATCAGCGAGCCGTTCATCAAGCGACCGGTGGGGACCACGCTCCTCACCGTGGGCTTGACGCTCGCCGGGCTCGTCGCCTTCCGCCAACTGCCCATCTCGGCGCTGCCCCAGGTGGACTACCCGACCATCGTGGTGTCGACGACGTTCCCCGGCGCGTCGGCCCAGACGATGGCCTCCAGCGTGACCGCTCCGCTCGAGCGGCAGTTCGGGCAGATCCCCTCGCTGGCGCAGATGACCAGCGTGAGCAGCGCCACCAGCTCGCAGATCACGCTCCAGTTCACGCTGGACCGGAGCATCGACGCGGCCCAGCAGGACGTGCAGGCGGCGATCAATGCCTCGACCAGCGTCCTGCCGCCCAACCTCCCCGCCCCCCCGACCTACAGCAAGAGCAATCCGGCGGACGTCCCGATCCTGACCCTCGCCATCACCTCGGACACGCTGCCGCTCGCGCAGGTGAACGACTACGCGGACAGCATCCTCGCCCAGAAGATCAGCCAGGTGTCCGGCGTGGGTCTGGTCACGCTGGGTGGCGCGCAGCGGCCCGCGGTGCGAGTGCAGGTGGACCCGGAGGCGCTCGCCGGGACCGGCCTCACCCTCGAGGACGTGCGGACGGCGCTGGTCGCGGCGAACATCAACGCCCCGAAGGGCACGCTGGACACCCCGCGCCAGGAGTACACGCTCCAGACCGACGACCAGCTGATGGACGCGAAGTCCTTCGCTCCCATCGTCCTGGCCTACGTCAACGGCGCACCCCTGCGGCTCCAGGACGTCGCCCGGACGGTGGACGGGGTCGAGAACGCGCAGCTCGCGGGCTGGGCCAACGCCCAGCGGGCGATCATCCTCAACGTCCAGCGGCAGCCCGGCGCCAACGTCATCCAGGTCGCGGACCGGGTGAAGGCCCTCCTCCCCCAGCTCGAGGCCAGCCTTCCCCAGGGCATCCACGTCTCGATCCTCAGCGACCGCACCGAGACGGTCCGGGCCAGCGTGAAGGACGTGGAGTTCACCCTGATCCTCACCATCTTCCTGGTGGTGGCGGTGATCTACCTCTTCCTCCGGAACCTCCGGGCCACCACCATCCCCGGCATCACGGTGCCGCTGAGCCTCATCGGCACCTTCGGGCTGATGTACCTGCTCGGCTACAGCCTGAACAACCTCTCGCTCATGGCGCTGACCATCTCGACCGGCTTCGTGGTCGACGACGCCATCGTCATGATCGAGAACATCAGCCGCTACATCGAGGAGGGCGAATCGCCGTTCAGGGCGGCGATCAAGGGCGCGGGCCAGATCGGGTTCACCATCGTCTCGCTCACCGTCTCGCTGGTGGCGGTGCTGGTGCCGCTGCTCTTCATGACCGGGCTCATCGGCCGGCTGTTCCGCGAGTTCGCGGTGACCCTTGCACTTGCCATCGGGGTCTCGGCGATCCTCTCGCTGACGCTCACCCCGATGATGTGCGCCTGGATCCTGAAGCCCGAGCCGCCGCCGGATCAGCGGGGTCGGTTCTACGCCTGGAGCGAGCGCACCTTCGATCGCGTCATCGCCGCCTACGGGCGGGGCGTGGACTGGGTGCTGCGCCACCAGCCGCTCACCCTGGCCATCACCATAGGGACGTTTCTCCTCACGGTCCTGCTCGCCTTCACCATCCCCAAGGGGTTCTTCCCGGTCCAGGACACCGGGCTCATCACCGGCATCACCGAGGCCGATCCGGACGTGAGCTTCTCCCGCATGTCCGAGCTCCAGCAGAAGCTGGTGGAGGTGGTGCACGCGGACCCGGACGTGACCGCCGTGGCCTCCTTCATCGGCGCCGACGGAACCAACCCCACCACCAACAGCGGGCGCATCTCCATCACGCTGAAGCCCCGTGACGAGCGGCGCGCCAACGCCACGCAGATCATCGCCCGCCTGCAGTCGAAGCTCGCCGACGTGGGAGGCATCTCGGTCTACCTCCAGGCGGTGCAGGACCTCCAGATCGAGACGCGGCAGAGCCGCACGCCGTACCAGTACACGCTGGAGGACGCGGACCCGGCCGAGCTCGCGGCCTGGGCGCCCAGGCTCCTCACGAAGCTGCGCTCCGTCCCCGAGCTGAGGAACGTCGCCACCGACCAGCTGGGGAACGGGCCGGTCACGCTGCTCAACATCGACCGGGACACCGCGTCGCGCCTCGGCATCTCCACCCAGGCGATCGACGACACCCTGTACGACGCCTTCGGCCAGCGCCAGGTCTCCATCATCTTCACCCAGCTGAACCTCTACCGGGTCATCCTCGAGGTGAACCCCGAGCTGGCGAAGGGGCCGCGCGCGCTGGACCGGATCTACGTCCGCAACGCGACCGGCAGCCCCGTCCCGCTGTCGGCGGTGGTGCAACGGGTGGAGACCACCGCCCCGCTCACGGTGAATCACCAGGGACAGTTCCCCTCCGTGACCCTCTCCTTCGACGTCGCGCCCGGGTACTCGCTCGGGGCGGCGGTGAAGGCCATCCGGAAGGCGACGGACGAGATCGGGCTGCCCCGGGGCCTGAACGCCGGCTTCCAGGGGACGGCGCAGGAGTTTCGCGACAGCCTGGCGAACGAGCCCATCCTGGTGCTGGCCGCGCTGATCACCGTCTACATCGTGCTGGGCGTCCTCTACGAGAGCTACATCCACCCCATCACCATCCTCTCCACGCTGCCGTCGGCGGGCGTGGGCGCGCTGCTCGCGCTGATGGTGTGCGGGATGGAGTTCGACATCGTCGCGCTGATCGGGATCGTCCTCCTCATCGGAATCGTGAAGAAGAACGCCATCATGATGATCGACTTCGCGCTCGAGGCGGAGCGCGACGAGAAGCTCACGCCGATGGAGTCGATCAAGAAGGCCTGCCTCCTCCGCTTCCGTCCCATCATGATGACCAGCTTCGCCGCGCTCCTCGGAGGCCTGCCGCTGGCGCTCGAGGGAGGGACTGGCAGCGAGCTGCGGAAGCCGCTCGGGGTGAGCATCGTGGGCGGCCTGCTGATCAGCCAGGTGCTCACCCTGTACACGACGCCGGTGATCTACCTGTACATGGAGCGGTTCGGCCGGTGGATCTCCGCGCGCCGGCGTCCCGGCAAGGCGCACACCGCGCCCGAGGGAGTTCCCGGGTGAGCCCGCCCGGCCAGGAGCCCCGCGGCGGCGCGGCCGGACCGGGCGGCGCCGGTGGTACCGTCCTCACCCGGGGCGCGGCGAGCATCTCGGAGCCCTTCATCCGGCGGCCGATCGGCACCTCTCTCCTCGCCGCGGCGATCATCATACTCGGGGCCACCGCCTACACCCAGCTGCCGGTGGCGCCCCTGCCCCGCGTGGACCTGCCCACCATCTCGGTCAACGCGAGCCTCCCCGGAGCGAGCCCCGAGACGATGTCCTCGGCAGTGGCGACTCCGCTGGAGCGCCGCCTGGGGCGCATCGCCGGCCTGACGGACATGACCTCGCAGAGCTCGCTCGGCTCGACGTCCATCACCCTCCAGTTCGACCTCGACCGTGACCAGGACTCGGCCGGCCGGGACGTGCAGGCGGCCATCAACGCGGCGGCCGCGGACCTCCCGACCAACCTCCCCTTCCGGCCCAACTACCGGAAGGTGAACCCCACCGATGCGCCGATCATGATCATGGCGCTCACCTCCGAGACCCTGCCGCTCCCCCAGGTCTTCGACGCCGCCGACACGATCCTCGGCCAGCGCATCGCGCAGGTCGAGGGTGTGGGCCAGGTCTACGTCGGAGGAGGCCAGCAGCCGGCGGTCCGGATCCAGGTGGATCCCGAGGCCGCCGCGGGGGTGAACCTCACCCTGGCGGACGTCCGCAACGTGCTCAACGGCGCCTCGGTGAACCGGCCGGTGGGCGGGATGGGCGGCGAGCTCGAAGCGACCACGCTGGCCACCAACGATCAGCTGTTCCGGGCCGACGAGTACCGCGACCTCCTCCTGGCCCAGACCCCGAACGGGGTGGTGCGGCTCGGGGACATCGCGAAGGTGGAGGACAGCGTCAACAACCTGCGTGTCGCGGGCTGGACCAACGGGGTGCGCTCGGTGCTGATCATCGTCCGCCGCCAGCCGGGGGCGAACATCATCGACACGGTGGAGCGGATCAAGGAGCTGCTCCCCCAGCTGGCGTCCTCCGTCTCGCCGGCGATCGACATCCAGATCGCCTCCGACCGTACCCAGACCATCCGCGCCTCGGTGCACGACGTGGAGGTGACGCTGCTCCTGAGCGTGCTGCTGGTGGTCGCGGTGGTGTTCCTCTTCCTCCGCTCGGCACGCGCCACGGCCATCCCCACCATCGCGATGCCGCTGTCGATCCTGGGCACCTTCGCCGTGATGTGGCTCCTCGGCTACAGCCTCAACAACCTCTCCCTGATGGCGCTCACCATCGCCACCGGGTTCGTCGTGGACGACGCCATCGTCGTCACCGAGAACATCGCCCGCTACGTCGAGCAGGGCATGAAGCCGTTCCCGGCCGCGCTCCGCGGCGCGCGCGAGATCGGCTTCACCATCGTCTCGATGACCGTGTCGCTCCTGGCGGTCTTCATTCCCATCCTGCTGATGTCCGGCATCGTGGGTCGGCTGTTCCGCGAGTTCGCCGTCACGCTGGCGATTGCCATCACCGTCTCCGGGCTGGTGTCGCTCACGGTCACGCCCATGATGGCCTCGCGCTTCCTGCAGCCACCAGCGGAGCGTGAACGTGGCCGGCTCTACAAGTGGAGCGAGCGCGGCTTCGCCCGGCTCGCCCGGGGCTACGACCGGTCGCTCCGGGCGGTGCTGTCTCACGAGTGGCTGATGCTGGGGGTGGTGCTGGGCGCGGTCGCCCTGACGGTCTTCCTCTTCGTCCGCATCCCGAAGGGCCTCTTCCCCCAGCAGGACAACGGCCTGCTGGTCGGGTTCAGCGAGGCGCCGCAGGACGTGAGCTACCAGACCATGAAGGAGCGGCAGATCGAGGTGAACCGCATCCTCGGGGAGGACCCGGACATCGACAACGTCGTCTCCTTCATCGGCGGTGGCCCGGGCGGCGGGGGCGCGAACACGGGGTCGGTCTTCGTCACGCTCAAGAACAAGCCGCCCCGGAAGCTCACCTCGGAGCAGATCATTGCCCGGCTGCGGCCGAAGCTGTCGAAGCTGGTGGGCATCAACCTCTACCTGCAGTCGAGGCAGGACGTGCAGGTCGGTGGGCGGCTGGCGCGCACCCAGTACCAGTACACGCTCCAGGATCCGGATCTGCTCGAGCTGAACACCTGGGCACCCCGGGTGTTCGAGGCGCTGAAGAAGCTGCCCGAGCTCACCGACGTGGCCACCGACCAGCAGTCCGCGGGGCTCGAGCTGCGGATCGCCATCGACCGGGACACCGCCGCGCGGATGGGCGTGAGCGTCGCGGCCATCGACAGCGCGCTCTACGACGCCTACGGGCAGCGCCAGATCGGTCTCACCTACGGGGTGGCCAACCAGTACCGGCAGGTGATGGAGGTGACCCAGCCGTACCTCGAGAACGAGGAATCGCTGAAGAACCTCTACGTCCGGGCCCAGAGCGGGGGGCTGGTACCGCTCTCGGCGCTCACCACCATCAGCCGGGGCAACCTTCCCACCTCCATCAACCATCAGGGGCAGTTCCCGTCGGTCACCCTCTCCTTCAACCTGGCCCCGGGGAAGGCGCTGAGCGACGCGGTGCGCGCCGTCCAGCAGGCCGAGGCGGAGATCCGGCTGCCTGCCAGCGTGCAGGGCGGCTTCACCGGCACGGCGCAGGCGTTCCAGAAGTCGCTGGCCAGCCAGCCGGTCCTGATCATCCTGGCCCTGCTCGCCGTCTACATCGTCCTCGGGGTGCTCTACGAGAGCTACGTGCACCCGCTGACCATCCTCTCCACCTTGCCCACCGCCGGCGTGGGTGCGCTGCTCGCGCTGATGCTCTTCGGGATCGACCTCAGCATCGTGGCGATCATCGGCATCATCCTCCTCATCGGGATCGTGAAGAAGAACGCGATCATGATGGTGGACTTCGCCATCGACGCGGAGCGGAGCGAGGGGCTGCCGACCCGGGAGGCGATCCTGAAGGCCTCCGAGCTTCGCTTCCGGCCCATCCTCATGACGACGCTCGCCGCCCTGTTCGGAGCGCTGCCGCTTGCGCTCGGAACCGGCCTCGGCTCGGAGCTGCGCAGGCCCCTGGGCATCAGCGTGGTGGGCGGGCTCATCCTGAGCCAGCTGCTGACCCTGTACACCACCCCGGTCATCTACCTGTTCCTGGACAGGTTCTCGCGTCACCGCCGGCGATTGCCGGACGGCTCGCCGCTGCGGGTGATTGAACCCGTTCCGGGGTAGGTCGGCCACGCGAGGTTGCACGGCCGGGGCGTCTCGTTACTGTCGCGCCCATGGCCGAGACCCCTCTTCCCGTGGAACGGCGGGAGCAGATCTTCCCCGTCCTGACCGAGGCCCAGCTCGAGCGCATCGGTCGCTACGGCACTCGCCGCCAGGTGCATGACGGGGAGATCCTCTTTCACCAGGGCGACGAGGGAGTTCACTTCTTCGTCATCCTCAGCGGTGAGCTGGACGTCGTGCAGCCGCACGAAGAGGGAGAGACCCTGATCGTTCGCCACCAGCCCGGGAACTTCACCGGAGAGACCGCGATGCTCGCCGGTCGCCGTGCCCTGGCCACCGGCCGGTTCCACGGAGAGGGGGAGGTGGTCGACATCCCTCCCTCGGGGCTGCGGAATCTCATCGTGGCCGACGCGCAGCTGAGCGAGCTGCTGATGCGGGCCTTCATTCTTCGTCGGGTTGCCCTCATCAACAACCACATCGGGGACGCGGTGGTCGTGGGCTCGCGTCACTGCTCCCGCACCGTCGGGATCCGGGAGTTCCTCGATCGCAACGGGCATCCGTACGTGTACCTCGACGTCGAGCAGGACGAGGGCGCGAAGGCCCTGGTGGAGCGCTTCCACATCGGGCCTCGGGACATCCCGGTGCTCATCTGTCGAGGCACCAAGCTCCTCCGGGCGCCCAGCAACGAGGAGGTGGCGGAGTGCCTCGGCTTCAACGCGGGGATCGCCTGCGGCGCCGTCCGGGACGTGGTGGTCGTGGGAGCGGGGCCCGCGGGCCTCTCGGCGGCGGTCTACGCGGCCAGCGAGGGGCTGGACGTCCTGGTGCTGGAGTCCCACGCTCCGGGTGGGCAGGCCGGATCCAGCTCCAAGATCGAGAACTACCTCGGCTTCCCCACCGGGATCTCGGGAGCAGCGCTCGCGGGCAGGGCGTACACCCAGGCCGAGAAGTTCGGCGCCGAGGTGGCCATCGCGCGGAGCGCAGCACGTCTCGACTGCAGCGTCACTCCCTACGCGATCGAGCTGGAAGGCGGTCACCGGATCCGCGCCCGCACCATCGTGGTCGCCAGCGGAGCGGAGTACCGGAAGCTGGATCTCGCGGAGCGGGCCCGGTTCGAGAACGCGGGCGTCTACTACGGAGCGATGGTCCTCGACCGGAAGCAGCTCGAGGACGAGGAGGTCGTGGTGGTCGGCGGTGGCAACTCCGCCGGTCAGGCGGCGGTGTACCTCTCCGGCCTCGCCCGGCACGTCCACATGCTGGTGCGTTCCGGGGGCCTCGCGGACTCCATGTCCCGCTATCTCATCCGGCGCATCGAGGAGAGCCCGAAGATCACCCTCCGCACCCGGACCGAGATCGTCGGCCTCGGGGGCGACAGGGCGCTGGAGAGCGTGCGCTGGAGGACCGGCACGACCGGGCAGACCGAGGACCGTCCCATCCGCTTCGTGTTCTGCATGATGGGAGCAAGCCCGTGCACCGAGTGGCTCGCGAGCTGCGTGGTCCTGGACGACAAGGGCTTCGTGAAGACCGGCCAGGACCTCACTCCCCAGGAGCTCGCGACCACCGGCTGGACCCTCACGCGCCCCCCGCTCCTGCTGGAAACCTCGCGCCCGGGCATCTTCGCCGTGGGGGATGTCCGTTCGGGCAACGTGAAGCGGGTCGCCTCCGCCGTGGGCGAGGGGAGCATCAGCATCCAGCTCGTGCACCGCGTCCTCTCCGGGGTGAGCTCCATGGCCTGAGATAGGCTCGTGGCTCCGTGACCCGCGCCCACGGCCTTCGCTGGATCCTCGTCGCCGCCCTCGCGGCAGCGGCTCCTTGCCTGGCCCAGGACGCCTTCGAGATCCAGGTCTACGACGCCGTCACCGCGGGCCCGCTCGAGCCCGGGCTCGAGGTTCACCTCAACCACTTCATACAGGGGACCACCGCGCCCGGGCCGGGCGGCGAGGTCCCGACCGACCACCTCACCCACCTCACCTTCGAGCCCCACCTGGGCATCACCCCGTGGTGGGAGCTGGGCATGTACCTCCAGACGGTCCTCCGCCCCGACGGCGGCTGGGACTCGGGAGGGGTGAAGTTCCGCACCAAGTTTCGCTGGCCGGAGTCGGTGGGCGCGTTCCGCTTCGCGCTGAACGTGGAGGTCGCGCGCGTCTCGAAGCGCTACGAGGCCGACGGATGGGGAGGCGAGCTGCGGCCGATCGTCGATGCCCGCTGGGGGCGCTGGTACCTCTCCATCAACCCCATCATCGGGTTCTCGTTCGCCGGAGAGGACGCCTGGAAGCCGGACTTCGAGCCGGCGACCAAGGTGAGCTTCGACGTGGAGAAGAGCTGGGCGGTGGGGATCGAGACCTACTCGGCATTCGGTGAGTTCGGGAGCTTCCTCCCCTGGGACCAGCAGACGCACCGGGTCTTCCTGGTCGTCGACTCGACCGTGAGCTGGTTCGGGCTCAACGTGGGCGTCGGTTACGGCACGGGGCAGGAGAAGTGGATCGTCAAGGCGATCTTCACCTTCGAGCCCCCCAAGGACGACTAGTGCATGTGCCAGCCGTGGCTCACCGCGACCAGCTGGCCGGTGAGTGCCGCGCTGGGGAAGGCGGCGAGGTCGATCGCCAGCTGGGCGATGTCCTCGAGGGTGGTGAACTCGCCGTCCACGGTGCTGCCCAGCATCACCTTCTTCACGACCTCTTCCTCGCTGATGCCGAGCGTCTTCGCCTGCTCGGGGATCTGCTTCTCCACCAGCGGGGTCCGGACGAAGCCCGGGCAGATGACGTTGGTGCGGACGCCGATCTTCGCACCCTCCTTCGCCGCGGCGCGGGCCAGGCCGAGCAGGCCGTGCTTGGCGGCGACGTAGGCCGACTTGAGGGGGGAGGCCTCCAGGCTGTGGATGCTCCCCATGTAGAGCAGGAGCCCTCCCTTCCCCGAGGACTGCCAGTGCCGCATCGCCGCCCGGGTGAGGAGGAAGCCGCCGTCGAGGTGGATGCCGAGGACGCGGCGCCAGTCCTCGAACCCGAACTCTGTGATGGGAGCGATGTGCTGCACCCCCGCGTTGCTCACCGCGACGTCCAGCCGGCCAAGGGCCTGGACCGCGTCGCCGACGCCCCGCTCGACCTGCTCCTCCGAGGTGACGTCCACCCGCATCGCCAGCGCGCGGCCACCGCGCTCCTCGATCGCCCGGGCGACGGCCCGGGCGGCGTCGAGGTTGACATCGGTCACCGCGACCGCGGCGCCCTCGCGGGCGAACCCCTCCGCCATGGCCCGGCCCAGACCACCGCCACCGCCCGTGACCAGCATCCCCCGTCCGGAGAGTCGCATCCGTTGCCTCCTGTCGGCGCGCGGAGTCTGCCCGAGCGGCGCGGTGAGGGGAATCGGTCAGGGCGGACGCGGCACCGTGCGGCAAGGGCCTGGCAGGTCCCGGAGGCGGGGCCACCTGGCTGCCAGGCGGTCTGCTATGAGACCGCACCATGAAACCGAGCATTCTGGCGATCTCGATGGTGGTGGCCGGCGCGGCCGTGGGGCAGGAGCCGGACTGGTCGAAGGTCGAGGTGAAGGCCGTCCCGGTGGCCGGGGGCGTGTCGATGCTCGTCGGGCAAGGAGGCACATCGGGGTCACCACCGGGAAGGACGGGATCTTCCTCGTCGACGACCAGTTCGAGCCGCTGGTGCCGAAGATCCGCGCCGCGGTGAAGACCCTCGGCGATGGTCCCATCCGCTTCATCGTCAACACCCACTTCCACGGGGACCACACCGGCGGCAACGCCAAGCTCCGCGAGGCGGGGGCGGTCATCATCGCCCAGGAGAACGTCCGCAAGCGTCTGGGGATGGAGCGCGTCGACCGGGACACCAAGGAGCGGATCCCGCCCAAGCCTCCCGAGGCGTGGCCCCTGATCACCTATGCGGATGGGGTGGCCCTGTACCTGAACGGCGACGAGCTCGAGGTCACCCACGTGGCCCACGCCCACACCGACGGGGACTCCGTCATTCACTTCAAGAAGGCCAACGTCGTCCACATGGGAGACACCTTCTTCAATGGCATGTACCCCTTCATCGACGTGGACAGCGGCGGCTCCGTCGACGGGATGATCGCGGCGGCGGACAAGGTGCTCTCGATGGTCGACGACAGGACGAAGATCATCCCCGGGCACGGGCCGCTGGGCAGCAAGGGCGACCTCCAGACCTACCGGAAGGTGCTGGTCGGCATCCGCGACCAGGTGAAGCCGCTGATCGCCCAGGGGAAGACCCTCGATCAGGTCATCGCGGCGAAGCCCACGGCGCAGTGGGACGCGACCTGGGGCAAGGGCTTCATGAAGCCGGACGTCTTCGTGAGCTTCGTGTACCGCAGCCTGACCGAGAAGCCGGCAGGCACGAGGTGACGGAGCCCGCCGCGCCGGAGAGCGCTCCGGGCGCGCGCCGGCCGGTGTCCATCTTTCTCACCGTGGCCTGCGCGATCGCGGGCCTGGTGGATCTGCAGGCGTTCGCTTTCGCCTTCGCGCGGCAGACACGAGAGGCCTCGGTGGCGACGCCCTGGCTCCCCGGTCTGGCGGCGGGGGTGGCCGTGGTGCAGATCGCCTGTCTGGTGATGCTCTGGCGCGGGCGACGGGCCGGCGCCTACGGCTACCTGGCGCTGGCGGTGCTCTACGCCGGCGTGTTCACCGCGGTGGTGGGACCCGGCGGGCTGCGCTCGCTCCTGCCGGCGGTGCTGGTCCTGGCCGCCGTCGCGTGGAACTGGGGTCGCCTGCGCTAGACCGACTCGACCACCACCGCGCTGCCGTAGCAGAGCACCTCGGTCACCCCGGCGGAGATCTCGGTCGCGTCGTAACGCGCTCCGATGACCGCGTTGGCGCCGATCTGCCGAGCGTGGAGAGCCATCAGCTCGAACGCCTCGCGGCGTGCCTGCTCGCACATCTCGGTCCACAGCGTGATGTTGCCGCCGAAGAGCGTCTGCAGCCCGGCGACGAAGGTTCCGACGATGTTCCGCGAGCGGACCACGATGCCGCGCACCACGCCGAGGTTCCGGACGACGCGGTGCCCGGGGAGCTCGAAGGTGGTCGTCACCCGGTCCAGCGGAAGGATGGCGAGGTTGGTCAGCGGCGCTCGGCTGCTCATGGTCACCCTCCGGACGGCGAGGCGGGCCGAGGGTAGCCGGGGAGGAATGGTGTCCCTAGCCTTTTCGGAACATGCGCGCGCTTGCCTATGAAGGGCCAGGAAGAGTGAAGGTGGTCAAGAAGCCGGATCCGCGGATCGAGCATCCCCAGGACGTCGTCCTCCGCGTGACCCGTGCCGCCATCTGCGGCTCGGACCTGCACCTCCTCCACGGTCTCGTTCCCGACACCCGCGTCGGGTGCACCTTCGGGCACGAGTTCACCGGGGTCGTCGAGGAGCTGGGCCGCGACGTGAACACGCTGAAGCGCGGTGACCGGGTGGTGGTCCCGTTCAACATCTCCTGCGGCCGGTGCTTCTTCTGCGAGCGCGGCCTGTTCGGGAACTGCGAGAACACCAACCCCTCGTCCAACGACATCGCCTCGGGCGTGTTCGGCTATTCCCACAGCACCGGCGGCTTCGAGGGCGGTCAGGCCGAGTACGTCCGGGTGCCGTTCGCCGACGTGGGGCCCACGAAGATCCCCGAGGACATGGAGGACGAGGAGGTCCTCTTCCTCAGTGACATCCTCCCCACCGGCTACCAGGCGGCGGAGATGGGAGAGATCAAGAAGGGGGAGACCGTCGTCGTCTTCGGGTCCGGCCCGGTGGGCATCTTCGCCCAGCTGTCGGCGTGGCTCATGGGAGCCGGCCGCGTCATCGCCGTCGATCGGGTACCCGAGCGGCTCCACTTCGCTCGCCAGTACAACGGCGTCGAGACGCTCAACTTCGAGGAGGTGGAGGATCCGGTCATGGCGCTCCGGGAGATGACCGGCGGCCGCGGCGCGGACGTGTGCATCGACGCGGTGGGCATGGAGGCGGAGGGCAGCACCGTCGAGCGCATGCTGGGTCTGAAGGGAAAGCTCGAGGCGGGCGTGGCCACCGCCCTCACCTGGTGCATCCAGACTGCGAGGAAGGGCGGCAACGTCTCCATCGTCGGCGTCTACGGACCGCCGTGGAACCTCGTCCCCATCGGAACGGCGATGAACAAGGGGCTCACCCTGCGGATGAACCAGTGCAACGTGAAGCGGTACGTGCCGCATCTCCTCAAGCACATCCGCGACGGTCGAATCGACGCGCGGCGGGTCATCACCCACCGCTTTCCTCTCCAGCGCGCGCCCGAGGCGTACCACCTGTTCGAGAAGCGGTCCCAGGGCTGCATCAAGTGCGTGCTCCTGCCGCAGGGAGAAGCGTGATGGCGCCTCAGCGTCCCGGCCGATCGCACACCCACCTTCCCCCGGGCGGACCCGGGCGCATCGACGACGTGGATCAGACGGCGCGCCCCGGCGTGCCGATGGAGCGCGCCCCCGAGCCCTTCCCGACCGCGCCCGAGCGCGTGGTCGTGCAGCGTCCACGGGTGGAGGTGCTCCAGATTCCGGGCCGGAAGAAGCCGGTCTGGGTGGTGAGCAACGCCCAGCCACCGCGAGGGCTGGCAGGACGCCTTCGCCGGAAGGCGTTCCGCATCCCGGAGCACCACCCCGAGCACTGGATGCTCCTGCTCGCCGCGGACCGGCTGGAGGTGCAGCTCAGCCGCGGACGGCGGTGGCTCGGCCTCGCCGCGGGAGTCGCCGTGCTCTGGACGGTGCTCCGCGCCCTCGAGGAGCGTTGACCGACTCGCTCTCCACGATGACCTTGCGCAATAGGGTGGTGAGGGCACGTCGCTCGTTCGGACGAAGCACGGCGAGCACCGGGGCGCAGGCCTGATCTACCAGCGGCCGCGTCTGGTGGAACCACCGGGCACCCGTGGCGGTCAGCTCCACCCGGCGCCGCCGCCGGTCGCTGGGGTCCGTGCCGCGGGTGGTGAGGCCCTTCCGCTCGAGCTCGTCGAGCTGTCGTGACACGCCGGCCGGATGCTGCGCGGACGCATCGGCCAGCTCGCGCTGCGTGAGCGGACCCAGCTCGGCGAGGCGGTTCACCAGACTCCAGGCGACGATCGACTCGCCGCGGGCGGCGAGCGCGCGCGCAGCGGCGATCCACAGCCGGCGTCGCGCCTGTCCCACAAGTCGTACCATCTCCGCCGTCGTGGGGTCGGTCCTTCGCATTTCTTCACGCTCGTACCGTCCTCGCCCGGGGGATGTCCAGCACGGGGAGGGCCCCGCGGGGATTTCCGCCGGTGGCGGTCCACTTCGGCAGGCGAATGGCGACGGCCCGCGCTATAGCGCTGCGCGCCGTTTTCACCCCACGACATCGCAGGAGTCGGAACAGGTGAGTGCCTTTCGGAATACACACCGCCTCGGTCGCGCCGTGCCGGTCTTCGGGATGCTGGCGCTGGGCGTCACCACGTCGGCCCCCGGGCAGGAGCCCTCCCACACCCCGTTGATCAGCGTCGACGCGGGCTTCGTCGCGCCGACGACCGCGTCCCCCGATGCCGTTCGTCCCGTGCAGAAGAAGATCAGCCTTCGGGACGCGGTGGCACAGGCCCTCGAGCGCAACGCCACCGCTCGCGTCGCGGCAGCGGACATCCGCCGCGTGGGAGGACTGATGGAGGAGGTCCGTGCCGCGTCGCTCCCCACGCTCGGCGTGAAGGCGACCTACGTCCGCCAGAACAAGGCAGTCACCGCGCCCCTGACGTCCACCGATGGTGGCACGGAGAACGTGGTGTTCTCTCCCAGGGATACGTTCCGCGTCGACGGAACGCTCTCCATCCCGATCCTCGCTCCCCAGGCCTGGGCCGAATGGAAACGGGCCGCCGACCAGCTGGAGAGCTCGAAGCTCTCCGCGCGCGACGTGCAGCGCACCATCGGCGTCAGCACCGCCCGCGCCTACCTGACCGTCTTCGCCCAGCGGCGGCAGGTGGAGGTGAACCGGCAGGCTCGGGACAATGCGCTGGCGCACATGCAGTACGCCGACGCGCGGCTTCGCGGTGGCATCGGGAACCGCACCGACTGGGCCCGCGCCGGCCAGGACCTCGAGCAGAACGAGGCCCTGCTCCAGAGCAGCTACGCCAACCTGTACCGGAGCCAGGAGGCGCTGGGTATCCTCCTCGGCGAGGACGAGCCGGTGGACGTCGCGGACATTCCCGACATCCCGGGTATGCCCACCCTGGACCAGGCCCTCGAGGAGTCCCAGGGGCGGACCGACATCCTGCTCTTCCGCCAGCAGGAGAGGGCCGCGGACCGGTCGCTCAACCTGAGCTGGACCGAGTACCTCCCGAACATCACCGTGTCCGGTGGGCCGTACTACCAGGACCCCGCCTCGATCACGACATTCCAGACCGGGTGGCAGATCCAGGCCGTGCTCACCTGGTTCCTCTACGACGGCGGCGCCCGGTACGGGCGGACGCACGAGCGGGAGGCCCTCCTCGAGCAGGCTCGCATCCAGCTCGACCAGAGCCTCCGCCAGTCCAACTCCGACGTCCGCGCCGCCCTGGACAACGTGGAGCGCACGACGGCCGCCGTCGAGCGGCAGCGGAACTCGGCGAGCCTCGCCGAGGACGCGATGCGCCTGGCGGACATCGCCTACCGCGCCGGCGCGAGCACCAACCTCGAGCTCATCGATGCCCAGCGCAGGGCCCGCGACGCGGAGACCCTGGCCAACATCGCCGAGGACAACCAGCGGCAGGCCTATATCGACCTGCTGGCCGCGTCCGGCCGCTTCCCCGCCCAGCTCGCCCAGCATCCCTCCGAGCAGCACTGACGTCAGGTAAGCAGTTAGAAACTCTTGCATGGCCCGCGCCGGCCTCCCGTGCGAGACTGGGACCACATGTATCTCCGGTATCCTGCTGACCGGCGGACGCTGGCGTGGGCAGTCGCCATGCCGATCGTTGCGCTCATCCCCTATTTCCGCCCAGAGCTCGCAATCTGGTTGTGCCCGCTGAGCTGTTACCTGGCGCTGTCCGCGGGGGTCATCGCCCACAACCACAACCACACGCCGACCTTCCGCGACCGCAAGCTCAACGGGGTCTTCGGGAACTGGCTGAGCATCTTCTACGGGTACCCCACTTTCGCCTGGGTGCCGACGCACAACCTCAACCACCACAAGTTCGTGAACAAGGCCGGGGACGCGACGATCACCTGGCGTCACACCAACAAGCACAACGCGCTCGTCGCGGCCACCTACTTCTTCGTCTCCAGCTGGTACCAGTCCGAACCGATCCGCGACTACATCCAGAAGGCGAAGGAGAAGAATCCCGAGCTGTACCGCACCATCGTCGGCCAGTACGTCTTCTTCGTCGGCACGCACCTCGCGCTGCTCTCCCTGGCGATCGTGATGCACGGCTGGCGGGTGGGGTTCCTGGTGTGGGGCATGATGTTCCTCATCCCGGCGCTGTTCGCGCTGTGGACCATCATGCTCTTCAACTACATCCAGCACGTGCACACCGACCCGTGGAGCGACCACGACCACTCCCGGAGCTTCGTCGGGCCGACGCTCAACTTCCTGCTGTTCAACAACGGGCTTCACTCGGCGCACCACGAGATGGCCGGCGCTCACTGGAGCACCCTGCCCGAGCTGCACGCGAAGCTCCGGCCGCTGATCGATCCCCGGCTGAACGAGACGAGCTTCTGGGCGTTCTGCGCCAAGAATTACCTGCTCGCCCCCTTCTTCCCGTCGCTCGGGACGAAGCAGCTCGGCCGCGCGCCGTTCGACGATCCCTCGGCCAGCATCGTCACTGCACCGGTCACCGCTGCGGTGGACGCGTTCGAGTCCGGCGTGAACGCCGCCCGCGCCTGAGCCAGCGGAGCCGCAGCGCCCGCGCCCACTCCCGGCCCTCTCGCTCGCCCAGGGCGTCCACCGCGTCCAGGAGACGGTCGAGCCGCGCCGGCCCGAGCGCCGGTCCACCGTAGGACAGGGACCGCACCACCCGGCGGAGCGTCTCGCGGTCCAGGGCGACGCACTGCTCGAAGCGCTCCTCCTCGGGACGGCCCGGACCCGCGGCGAGGACGAGGAACTGCCGGGTCCGGGAGGCGGTGAGCAGGGTTCCGGCCCTCGGATTGGACGCGACGAGGAGCGCGCGCAGCCCACGCATGAACGCGGTGTCCATCGGCTCGGGGGCGACGACCGCCGCCGCGCCATCGGGGGCGAGGAGACGGCGCCCCTCGACGCCCGCCGCATCGGGGCGGATCCAGTGGACCGCGTCGGCCAGGAGGACGAGGCCTGCGGAGACGTCGCCGAGGCCGGTCGCCTCGGCGGGGGCGAGCACCGGAGTCACCGCGAGGCCGGCGCAGGCCTCCGCGCAGACCGCGAGCATCGCGCGCGCGGGCTCGACGGCCAGCACCGGGTGACCGGCGCGCGCGAGCGGAGCGGCGAGGAGCCCGGTTCCGGCTCCGAGGTCCACCACCGGGCGGCCTGCACCGGCGAGCTCGGAGAGGCGGGCGACCAGCGCGTCCGGATAGGAGGGCCGGGCGCGGTAGTCGTCGGCGAGGCGCTCGAAGACGCGGCCCCGTGTCGTCGTCGCCGGGCTCACCGGAACGTCGGCTCGACGTCGTGAACCACCCCGGCCGCGTCACGGTAGCAGGACAGGAACAGCATCTCCTCCGGTGCCTGCATCCGGAGCGTGACGACGTCCACGAGGAGGTGGTCGTGCCAGCGCGCGGGGCGCCCCGCGAGCGAGCGGCGGGAGACGAAGGACACGTCCTTCACGTGCGCGAGCACCTGCCGCAGCTCCTCGGGGTTCCGGAGCGTGAGCTCGGGCCCGAAGACGGCCGGATCCGTCCGGGCGGTGCCGAGGCTCGGAAGGGCCGCCACGAGGCGGATCGCCGTCGCCCAGCCATCTCCATAGCCGCTGATCGACGCTGTCTCGAACCGGGTCGCGGGCATGACACCGGCGCGATCCTCGACGTGCGCGAGCCCGTATGCCCCGAGCTCGACGATGTTTCCGTGCCGGACGACCGCGACCGACGCGCCCGTGACGTGCGAGTCCCGAAGGGCGCGGGTGATCGCGACGTCGAGGGCATCCGCCCTTGCCGCGCCGCTGGCGAGCAGTGACAGGAGGAGGAGCGTGGAGCCCCGCTGCCGGGATGTCATCGAGACCTCTCGCGTCGACGGGAACGACCGGCGAGTATGCCCGGTGTGAACCTCCTCGTGCTCCTCTCCCACGAGCTCTCGGCCGAGGGGACGGCGCGACTCACCGGCGAGCGCCTGCGCCACCTGCGCGAGGTGCTCGGCGTGCGGCCAGGGAGCACGGTGCGAGCGGGTGTCCTCGGCGGCCACGTCGGGATGGCAGAGATCGTCGCCCTGAGCCAGACCGAGGCGGTGCTCCGGCTCGTGCTCGATCAGCC
>JADMIO011683279.1_pt1 | contig 68391 bp, 60 predicted proteins | sample 8958161 | NCBI WGS metagenome assembly JADMIO01 (sample SAMN16585339, study PRJNA669376) | soil metagenome | isolation source: Crop rotation soil | place: USA: Cullars Rotation, Alabama | collected 2011 | reverse complement strand
GAGCCAGTGTGATTACATTTGCGGCCTAACTGTGGCCAGTCCAGTTACGCTGGAGTCACTAGTATTTAGGTGACACTATAGAAGCGGCCGCGACAACTTGTCCACGTGGAATTCTAAGCTTAGGATCCCAATGTGCTGGAAAGACATTATAAACAGGTGCATTGTGAAAAAGCATCAGGTTCTGGTCTGGACTGCCGCCGCGCACGAAGATGCCACGCGCGCCTTCTTGTCCGCTTTGAATACCTGGCGTAAGCAGCACTGCTTTCAAAATATCTTTCTCGCCTAAAAATGCAGGTAGTCTTTCTACGCTGGTATTTGTAATGGTTGTGATACCTGAAGAATTAACTTCTGCCGTTTTGCTCAACTTTTCGGTAGTAACAATTACTTCCTGCAAATGAATATCAGGTCTTAATTCAATTTTCAAGGTGTTGTTTTGGCTAAGGTTGATTTCTTTAGAAATTGTTTCGTAACCAACCATTGAAAACAGCAGGCTGTAATTTCCCGGTATCAGTCTTAATTCAAAGAAACCGTCGGAATCTGTTGTAGCAAAAATATTATGAATAGAGTCGTAAATATTTGCGTATGGAATTGTTTCATTAGAACTCTTATCAATGATCTTTCCTTTCAGTGAAATAGAATCTTGCGCATATAAAATATTGCTTCCAAAAATGAAAACGAACAGCGCAATACATGAAAGTAAAATTGATTTCATTAACAGATAAAAAAGTAAACAAAGTTAGTTAAACAACACTAAATACTATGCTTCAAATTTAGTTAAATATTAAACCGGCAAGTACGTTTTTATGATGTGTTTGAAAACTTCACCATAAAGACATCATTTTTACTTTGTAGTGATATGAAACCTGGATTTTTAACAATTGTTTGTCCAACACTGGCAATTGTTCGGACAACATTAACGATTGTTCGGAAAACATTGGCTATTGTTCGGGCAACATTAGCAATTGTTTGCTCAACATTAACGATTGTTCGGGCAACAATGACCATTGTTTAGTCGACATTAGCAATTGTTCGGGCAACAATGACTATTGTTTAGTCAACATTAGCAATTGTTCGGTCAACATTCACCATTGTTCGGTCAACATTGACTATTGTTCAGGAAACAATGACCATTGTTCGAGTAACATTGACTATTGTCCGGAAAACATTAACGATTGTCGTTCTATGTTACTTGATAAATGGTAAAAGAAACGCCGGAAAATTATTTCCGGCGTTATTTGTTTTATTTTTTCTTAACTGTTTTCTTGGCTTGCTTTTCTGCCTTTTCTTTTTCTTCTTTCGCTTTTTGTGCAGCTAATCCTTTTGTGTCAAACCAAACAGGTGTTTGCTCATCAGGATAGAAATTATAGTTAATAGTGATTTCTGTATTTGCCGGAATATGCCTGCGCGCTTTTATACGCCATATCGCTTTTTCATAAAATGCTTCATATACAGCATTCGGATTATATGAGTGGTTATACATCGGACCATAACCTAACACCATGCCGCCGCTTTTGCCATCATTGCCCCATTGAAAATAATAGTGGTAAAGTGTTGTTTTGTCTAATAGCTTGCAGTCTTGCGGTGTAAGCTCGATTACCGGGCAAACTTCAATGATGTCGCCTTCGTTTAAATCAACTGTGCAGAAAACTGCTCTTCCTTTGTTTTTAACTTTTTTAAGATATAATTCCATACATTAGTTATAAGTGGTGAGTAATAAGTGATAAGTTATTTTTTATTGTAAAGAGATTTTATTAAACCTCTGATGATTTTTGATACTTCGTTTGAATCGGTTATTAATTTATCTTTGTTTTCAATAGTAATATAATTTAGTTTGCTTCCAAGATACAGCATTGATTTTACTTCACTACAAGAACCAAGCGAAATATAAAGAAACCTTGAAAAGTCAGCGTTAGAGCTTCTGTTAAATCCTTCAGCAATGTTATTTGATATGGAAACAGCACAGTACAAATCTGGTTTTTAAATCCAAAATCTTTGTTTTCAGAAAACTGTTTGTAAATCTCAACTGCTAAATCTTGCGCTTTTTGCCAAGCTATCAATTCCTCAAACTGTTTTACACTCATCCTTTACTCTTATTGCTTTCAAATCTTACTACTTGCTACTTACCACTTAACTACTATTACCTACATTCTTTCCGGTACTTCTATTCCAACTATTTCAAAACATTTTTTGATAGTGTTTCCTGTTTGTTCTGTCAATAAGAGTCTGAAATTTTTTTGTTCCGCTTTTTCAGCGGCTAAGATAGGACATTCGTTGTAAAATTTATTATAAGTTTTTGCAAGTTCATATGAATAGTCTATCAGCTTCGCCGGATTCATTTCTTTACAGCTTTCCTCCAGAACGATTTCGTACTTGTACAGTATTTTGATGAGTTCTTTTTCTGTTGGATGAAGTTCGTATTGTGTGTCTTGAATCTTGGTCCTTGGCTCTTGGATCCTTCTCAATATACTTCTCGAACGTGCATACGTATACTGTACAAATGGACCCGTGTAGCCATGCAGGTCAATACTTTCTTTTGGATCGAATAAAATCCTTTTCTTAGGATCTACACGTAATAAGAAAAATTTTAATGCACCTAATCCGATTGTTTTAAATAAAGCTGTCTTTTCTTCTTCCGTAAAACCGTCAATCTTTCCCAAGGCTTCCGTTTGTTCTTTAGCGGCTTCAATCATATCATCGATCAAATCATCAGCATCCACAACTGTTCCTTCACGTGATTTCATTTTACCACTTGGTAAATCAACCATGCCATAAGAGAAATGCTGTATGCCATCAGCATAAGGTCTGCCCAACTTCTGCAGGATTAATTTCAATACTTTAAAATGATAATCCTGTTCGTTGCCGACTACATAAATAGAACGATCCATTTTGAAGTCGTTGTATTTCAAATCAGCCGTACCTAAGTCTTGTGTGATATAAACAGAAGTGCCATCTGCACGCAGCACTAACTTTTGATCTAAACCATCCGCAGTAAGATCTATCCAAACGCTGCCATCTTCTTTCTTAAAGAATACATTTCTTTTCAAGCCATCTTCTACAATATCTTTTCCTAACAGGTAGGTATTTGATTCGTAATAGAATTTATCAAAGTCAACACCTAAGTTTTTGTAAGTTCTTTCAAAGCCAGCATACACCCAATTGTTCATGGTCGTCCATAAATCCACCGTTTCTTTATCGCCATTTTCCCATTTTAAAAGCATTGCTTGTGCTTCTAACATAATGGGTGCTTGCTTTTCCGCTTCTTCTTTTGTTTTACCTTGAGCAACTAAATCTGCAATCTCTTCTTTATAATGCTTGTCAAATTCCACATAATATTTTCCAACCAATTTGTCGCCTTTCATGCCTGAACTCTCGGGCGTTTCGCCATCGCCGAATTTTTGCCAGGCTAACATACTCTTACAAATATGAATGCCTCTGTCATTTACTAAATTTGCTTTTACAACCTTGTAATTATTTGCCTTAAAAATACCAGCCAATGCATAACCTAAAACATTGTTACGCATGTGTCCTAAATGGATAGGTTTGTTAGTATTAGGCGACGAATATTCAATTAAAATAGTTTCGCTTGGTCGACTGTCAGCTGTCGACTGTTGACCGTTTATTATAGAATCCACCCAATAACTATTGCTGATTTCTAAATTCAAAAAACCTTTGATGATATTGTAAGCGGTGATGTTTTTATTATGGTTCACTAAAAATTCACCAATTGTTCTTGCAGATTCCTCCGGATTTTTCTTGGTGAGTTTTAGTAAAGGAAAAACGACTAAAGTAATATCGCCCACAAAATCTTTTGGTGTTTCATTAATAGTAATCTTGCTTAATTCAACTTCGCTGCCAAAAAGCGATGGAAATGCCTGTTGTACTTGTGCTTGTATTTCTTGAAAAATATTCATAGAGTGATGAGTGATTTGTGATAAGTGACTAGCGAAGCTATTAAGAAAAGAATTTTAAGCCTAATCACTAATAACTATTTACTAATCACTATTTTTCCGTTCAAAGTTATTACTTTTGTTGTGATAATGAAAATTCAGTAATTCAACAATTCATTAACTCTGTAATTTACGATGAGAGACCGTTATATTGACTTAATAGAGCAGACATATTATTTCCCACAGGATGGCTTTGAAGTGGTTGATGGCAGTTTGCAGTTTCATAAAATTAATTTAGAAAGTGTTATTGAGCAATTTGGCGCGCCATTGAAAATTACTTATCTGCCTAAGATCGGTGATAATATCAACCGTGCACGCCGCTGGTTCCAGGAAGCGTTTGAAAGTGTTGGTTACAACGGTCACTATTATTATTGTTATTGCACCAAAAGCAATCATTTTTCTTATGTATTAGATGAAGTGCTGAAGAATAATGCGCATTTGGAAACATCTTCTGCATATGATATTAACCTGATCCGTTCTTTGTTAAAAGATGGGAAAATAGATAAGAAGATCCGCATTATCTGCAATGGTTTTAAACCAAGCATTTACACAGACTCTATAAAAGGATTGATAAAAGATGGTTTTAATCATGTGATTCCTGTGTTGGATAATATGGAAGAATTTGAAGCTTACCATGATTTTGCTGCAGAAATGAATATTGGTTTGCGTATTGCCGCCGAAGAATCACCTAAATACCAGTTTTATACTTCAAGATTAGGCATTCGCCAGCGCGACGTTATTCCTTTTTATATAGAAAAGATTAAGCCTAAGGCAAATATAAAGCTGCGTATGCTGCATTTCTTTATTGATTCCGGTATAAAAGACAGTGCATATTATTGGAGCGAACTCAACAAATGCCTGCAGATGTATGTTGAGCTGAAACAAGTTTGTCCTGAATTGAACAGCTTAAATATCGGCGGCGGTATGCCGATACGTTATTCATTAGGTTCTAAATATGACTATGCTTATTTAGTAGAAGAGATTGTTACAAAAATTAAGAATTTCTGCGACGAAGCGGAAATTGAACATCCTAATATTTTTACAGAGTTTGGAAATTTTACAGTCGGCGAAAGCGGTTGTACCATCTTTGAAGTAATAGGACAGAAGAAACAAAATGATAGTGAGCTTTGGTATATGATCAATGGTTCATTGATGACGACTATTCCTGATATTTGGGGTATGAACCAACGATTTATTTTATTGCCTATTAATAGTTGGAACCAAGCGTATCAACGTACCATTATTGGTGGCTTAAGCTGCGATGTGAGTGATTATTATAACTCAGAAGTTGACATCAACCAAGTATATATGCCAAAAATTATTGGAGACCAAAAGTTATATATTGGGTTTTTCCATACAGGCGCATATCAAGATTCATTAAGTGGTTATGGCGGTACCAAACACTGCCTGATTCCGTCACCTAAAAATGTGATTATTGATAAAGACGCGAACGGAAAATTAACTTATAAAGTTTTTGCCGAAGAACAAAGTGCCGACACGATGTTAAAAGTTTTAGGGTATTAATCACTTTTATTACCTAAACATTTACTCTTTTTTACCAAAATTATCTATTTGAAATTCTAAAATTTCATTTACACGTTATTTTTATTTTAATTTGAAAATTGATAACCTACTGATCTTCAGTTGTAAAGTTGATTTTCTTGCCATTTCTATGTATCGTAAAAATAAATAGTTGAATTATTTTTCGTTAAATTACCATTAAACTATACTTTTTAGTTAAAAAGTGTAAAAATTATTTAATTACTTAGCGAAATAGATTATTAACCAACTAAATTTTTCAACTATGGCAATGCGTAAAAAGTATCTAATTCCTGCTTTACTCTTCTTAGGATTGGTAATTGCAGGAGCATTTAATCCCGGACAGTCGTTAACAGGCAATAGTGCCGGCGACATTAACACAGGTGATACAGCCTGGATGCTCGTGGCTTGTGCATTAGTGTTAATCATGACACCGGCACTTGGTTTCTTTTATGGCGGTATGGCTAATAAAAAGAATATCATCTCTACGGTTTTCCAAAGCGTAATTTGCTTAGGTTTAATGAGCGTGGTATGGGTGGCATTCGGATTCAGCTTGTGTTTCGGTGATGACATTGGCGGTGTTATTGGAAATCCGATGACATTCTTTATGTTCAAAGGTGTTACTTTAAAAGCAGCAGCTGCCGGAACGCCATTAAACGTTTTAGCACCCACTGTTCCTATGGTCATCTTTGCAATGTTTCAATTAAAATTTGCCATTATCACTCCGGCGTTGATCACAGGATCATTTGCACAACGTGTTAAATTTTCAGGTTACTTACTTTTCATCTTTTTATTTTTCATCATTATATATGCTCCAATTTGCCACATGACATGGCATCCAGATGGCATCTTATTTAAATACGGCATCTTAGACTTTGCAGGCGGAACTGTTGTGCATATGAGCGCAGGTTTTGCAGCTTTAGCAGGCGCACTATTTATGGGACCAAGAACGGAAAGCGAACGCACACATGAGTTTGCAAACGTGCCTTACGTAATTATCGGAACAGGTTTACTTTGGTTCGGTTGGTTCGGTTTCAACGCAGGTTCTGCAATTGGCGTAAACGCAAAAGCAGCCAATGCATTTGCTACTACAAATACAGCAGCAGCAGCAGCCATGGTTGCATGGGTTTTGATGGATGCAATGCGTGGTCAAAAAGTTTCTTCTATCGGTGCATGTATTGGCGCGGTAGTTGGCTTGGTAGCTATCACACCGGCATGTGGTTTTGTAAATGTTGGTGAAAGTATCGCGATTGGTGCAATTGCAGCAGCATGCAGCAACATGGCAGTACATTTCAAAAATAAATCTACTTTAGATGATACTTTAGATGTGTTTCCTTGTCACGGTGTAGGTGGTATGGTCGGAATGATTTTAACAGGTGTTTTTGCAGCTGATTATGGAACAGGCATTACAGATTGGGGTTTGGCATATGGACAATATAAAACATTCACACACCACATGATCGGTTTAGTAGGCATTGCAGCATTTGCATTTATTGGTTCTTATGCGCTATACTTTATTACAGATAAAATTGAGCCAATGCGTGTAACAAAAGAAGAAGAAGAATTAGGTTTGGATATCACACAACATGGTGAATCTTACCAAACTTTAAGAATAGATTTATAAGCTTCAACAACCATTGAAACTATTATAGCTCACTCGAAAGAGTGAGCTATTTTATTTAATAAATTCTTACGCCGGAAACTACCTGGTTTATTATCTTTAATTATGGATATTGAGATATTAAGAAGCATCTGCAATAAATTACCTAAGGTTACAGAAGATATAAAATGGGAACACGATTTGTGTTTTTGCATTGGTGAGAAAATGTTTTGTGTAACAGGTTTTAATGCACCTATGCACGTGTCTTTAAAAGTAAATGCTGATGAATTTGACGAGTTATGCGCAACGGAAAATATTGTTCCAGCACCTTATTTAGCAAGACATAAATGGATACTGATTAAAGATGCAAATCGTTTTACAAAAAAAGAATGGCAGCATTATATCATGCAATCTTATCAGTTAGTGAAAGAAAAATTACCTAAGAAAATTTTGAATGAGTTAGGATTGTAATTTGTTCCAATCATCATAGCTCATCTCGAATTTAGCTTCACCATTTTTAGTAAAACCAATATTTTTCCAGCCTGTTAAATGATAGAATTTTGCTGCCCTGGAATTTGCTGCAGTAGTCAGCCAAACCGTTTTTGCAGTTTGGTTAAAGTACCAATCGAGCATGATGGTTTGCAATTTCTTGCCAATACCTTTTTGTTCAAATTCAGGATGAATAAATAAAGCCCAAATATTATTTTGTGTAGTATCAACAATAGCAAAACCAACAACAGTATTATTTATTTCACATAACCAGCCTTTACCGGAAACAGTTAAATATTGTACATAATCTTTTTCTGTAACTAATAAAGGATTGTTCAGCACATTTTCTTTTACAGCAAAACGTATTACTTGCAATGCAGGAATATCTACAACAGCTGCTTCTCTGAAAATCATGCAGCAAATTACTTCTTATATTTTGATGTTGCCAAAAACTTTCTTCAAAATATCGCTGCTGCGTGAGCTTGCATCTTGTCGAAGCTTTATTTCTTCCTGCGATATCATATAAAATAAACCTTTGATAGCTTTACGTGTAACAAAATCAGGCAGGTCGGTTTCAACTTTTTGTACAAATGGAATCTTATTATACTGGCTCATAATATCGCTCCAGTATTTTGTCGCATTCAACTTGTCTAATGCCAGTTTAATATGTGGTTTAAAAGATGCCACCAATGCTTCGGTGGTAGCGTTTTGTAAATATACAGTTGCAGCATCTTGCTGCTTATTATTAATAATACCTATGGCATCAGTAAGCGTCATTTGTTTGATCGCATCAATAAAAATAGGTGTCGCTTGTTTGGCCGCATCTTCTGCAGCATGATTCATCGTTTCCACCATCTTGTCTATCTGGCTTCCCAAACCTAAGCTGCGCAACGTGCTTTCCACTTTCTTAGCATTTTCAGGAAACGGAATCTTAATCAGGTCATTCTTTAGGTAACCATCAACAACTGATACTTTATCTACACCAATAGTAATACCTTTTGTAAGTGCTTCTTTAATGGCTTGCCCTGCTTCATTTTCTGTAAAATTGCTGATACCATTATTGCCATTATTATTATTACTGCTTGTAGTGGCTTTTGTTTTTTCAAACGCTTTTTTCAAATCTCCGAATTGTGCGAATGAAGCAGATACTGTTAAAAAGAAGACAGCTGTCAAAAGATATGATTTTGCCATAAAAAGATATTAGATGCTGAATGAACACAAATTTCGCACCAAAGTTTTATTTTAAAAGTTAAATACTTGTCCAAGCTTGAATTAGCCTGTTTTCAGTGCCGCAGCTTATACAGTTAACAGGTTTTCCCGGATTGTCAGGCACCGGATTCTCCGTTCCGCAGGAAATACAATTGAACACTAGCTTTATATTATTCAGCTTATGACAATGTTCACAGAAAAGTTTGTATGAACCTTTAGGTACAAATAAATCTTCTTTGCAATATTCACAAGGTTGTGTTTCTCCATTCACTTGCACTGCATCGATATACTCATTGCTGAAATGTGTCATTTCCAATAAACGTTTAATATCTTCTTCTGTTAAATAAGGAATCCATGCCTGTACAAACATTGACATTTTTATCTTCATATGTACTTCAGGTGGTAAAAGATCATACATGATGCTATACTGCGGCTGTCCATAAAAATCTTTAAAAGAATCCTTTACAAATCCGATATAAAATTCTGCTAATTTAAAGAAAGCAACACTATCAGCATAAGTCTTGCCGTCACGTGCTTCAAACGTTACACTTTGCTGCAATAATGATTGCTGACCTGCTTTCTTTGACCATTCATCATTAAACGCAGCTTCTGTAGTAGAAATTGCGCAGACATCCAAGTAAGCTTTGTACTTTTCATCAGTATTTACAGTAGGCGGCAGGTATTCAGGAAAAAATTTGAAATACACATTCCAATAATCATATTGTGTTTTTTGATACGCTTCTTTTTTATTTTTTCCTAACTGCTCGGCTAATGTATCTTCAAAATGCAGTTTAGCATTGTTGTATTTGTCAGTGCGTTTCGGATCTTTGTTCCATGCCTGGATTCCAACCGCAAAATCAATATCTGTAAATGCACCACAGAAATCACATAAAATATAAGGCGAAGTATAAGGATTAATCTTTGGCGCACCGCATTGTATGCACGTGAACTTTTTAATCTTCATAGAAAGTAGTTTATGGTTTTTTAGATATTTATTTATGCAACTTCAGCAATCTTTCTACATATTTGCCGATGATGTCAAACTCAATATTTACTTGTGTCCCGACTTTGTATGTAGAAAAGATAGTGTGCTCAAAAGTATAAGGAATAATAGAAACAGAAAATTTCTTCTTCTTTGTTTTTACAACTGTTAAACTGGTTCCATCAATACAAACAGAACCTTTTGGTACTAATGAAAAAGTTGGTTTGTCATCAAATTCAAACTGAAAGTTCCAGCTGCCGTTTGCTTCTTCAATGGCTGTAATGGTTGCCGTTTGGTCGACATGTCCTTGTACCATGTGCCCGTCTAAACGCGCACCTGCCTGCATCGCTCTTTCTAAATTTACTTTGCTTCCTTTTTTTAATGTAGCTAAAGTAGTGATGTCTAATGTTTGTTTTATAGCCGTAACAACATGTGAAGTTTTATCTTGTTTTACAACTGTTAGACAAACACCATTGTGCGAAACACTTTGGTCTATCTTCAATGATTTTGAAAGATTGCTTTTTACGGTAAAATGCATATTACTGCCGTCTTTCTTTACCGATATAATTTCGCCAACTTCTTCTATAATTCCTGTAAACATTCTATTCTCTGAATAATTGTATGTAACCGCTTAACGGATCTTTTGTTTTTTGAGCACCATTGATAGTTTGATAATAAACATCACAAACATAATAGTAAACGCCGGTATATAAAGGCTTTTTGGTCTTGTAATCATTGCCATTCCAATTGATATCAGGATTAGTGGTTTCAAAGACCAGGTTGCCCCAGCGATTATAAATCTTCATGTCAATTTTTTCCACAAATCTGTATGGAAAGATAGGCGTGAACAAATCATTTTGTCCGTCACCGTTTGGAGTGAAAGTATTCGGTAAAGTATAGATTGGGCAATTGTCAACACATACTTTATTGGATAATAAACTAAGGTTTCCATTTTGTCTGACAGCCTGTAATGCATAACACGCAGCTAAAGACCTGGTGCTTAAAATATGTGTGTAAGAGTTAAAGACATTTCCTGCAACACTGTCAACCAACCTTAAAGTATCGGCACTTGTTTGCGCGTAATAAATTCTGACAAATGTAATATCATTCACTACACAACTGCCATTTTGATTGTATGTCCAGCTCAGGTAGTTTTTGTATTCAGAAGTATCTAATCTGCTGTCTGTACAGAAATTATTTACTGTTAAAACAGGTGTGCATGGTAAAGTAGTATCACTTGGTTTTGCACAAACTTCCTGTGAATAATTAATCAGAGGTGCTTTTAATCCTGAAATAGGATAGCTGCCAATGGCTTTTATTTTATAACAATACAAACTGTCATTTTTTAAATTAAGATCGGTATAAACCGTAGCCGTAACTGTCGTTAGTGAATCGAAGGTTGAACCACCCGGCAATTTCCTGTAAATAACATACGAATTATTGATCCATGGAACAACAGAACTCCATGATAAATTCAATGATTCAAAAGCAGGAGCAACAGTTAAGAATACTGAAGACGCAGATTCGCTAACGCCTAAACTGTCTGTTGTTCTTGCAAAAAAGGCGATCTTATAATTATAAGCATTTCCAACAGTATTCAAACCATTGTCTAAGAAAGAAGTATCTGTAATAGCCGAAAATGTATTTGCTGTTACCGTTTTTACTAAAGTATAATTAGTGCCTGTTAAACCTGTTGCTCTGAATAATTTAAAAACATATGGACCCGGATTTACGATCGTATCTAATCTTGCCGCAAATGGACGTGACCATTCTACATAAATTTGTCCTGTTGCTGCATCAGTTGTTCTTACATCAACATTATATAAGATAGGCAGATCAGCAGGAATAACAATACATGATTCTGTAGAGGCCAAACCTTCAAACGGATTTAATATAACACCTGCATTCGAACGGTCTCCAAAATTGGCAACTACACGATAACTATATTCATTTCCTGAACGGATAGTATTGTCTATAAAAGAGTAATTGTTGGTAGTGCCGATTCTTTCATAACCCAAAGTTGCTAAATTTGGGTTACATGTGTCAATAGGATTATTACAGCCTTTCTTCCTCCAAATAGTGAAATTCCTGAATTTCGCATTCCCGGCACAAACATATAGGCTGTCCCATTTCAGCGTAACCGTTTTATTAACGATGTTCAGTGTTGCCGTAAAATTTTTTGGTGGTGGTGCCAGTAATTTTATACTTAATGTTTTAGAATCTGTTAATGGCGGACTATCAAAATTATCTACCGCATTGAAAACAACCTGATAGTCATTCTTCAATAAGTGATCACAGGTCGTTATCCATTTGAAGACACCTGAAACCGGATTTGCCGGAGCACCCACTACAAAAGTTGCAGGATTAGTTATAATAAATGGCGCACCGTTCGCACTCAAGGTAACTTTGTCCGTTAAATTCGGATCAGATGCATTCGCCGTAAATTGTATCGTATCACCAATAATCTTACATATTTGTAATGGAACAATCAGCTTTGGCGGCAGGTTATTAGTAGCATCAATAATAATTTGCAAATCCCTGATGACAGAACCTATAAAAATGCCGCCACGATATTCTTTAATCAAAATAACAATATTGTAAACGCCTGCACGTTGTGGCGAATCCCACAATAATTCACCAGTTCTCTGGTTAATGGAAATTTGATTGTCCGGTCCCGGTGAAATCTGGTCAGGAGGCGTGTAACCGCTTACAGGAATACCACTCGCTTGTAAAGGCGATGAAATGGTAAACGATAAACTATCGCCGTCAGGATCAAAAGCATTCGGATTGTGAATAAAAATCTGATCCACGTTTCCATACTCGATCGGTGGATTTAATAATTGCGGTGAACTATTAAATCCGATGATATTCGGATCTAAGATCTTTACCGTATCTTCTAAATAAAATAGACTACCTACTGCATTTCCAATGTTAATGATACCATCGATCCTGTTTGGGTCTGAAACACCTACTACATAAGTAAATGGCCCTGAATAAGTATGAATGCCGACATATTTATTGGCATAAATATCAAAAGGCGGATTGCCATTTAGAAATGTTTGAGAAACTCTGTTTAAGGAGTCGAAAGTGCCATCGCCCCAGGAAATACCTAGTCTTTGCCTGTCAGCATCCTGGCTTGCACCACTTAGCTTAGTATAAGTAGAAATGGTAAATTCATATGTAAAACCTGAAATATGCTTGTAAGTAATTTCACCTGCACGGTTATGTGTTGCAAAAGACGACACAGCAAACAGCAAAAAACAAACACTTAAAATTATTTTATTAATCGACTTCATGAAGTATAAAGATAACTCAATTTTATAATTACCCTAAATATAGTCAGGTTTGTTGAGAAATGTAACAGTTTTAAGATGGATTTGTTACATGTAAATGTAAAAAGATGTATAATATTACTTTTCCCTATAATAAGTTCCAAATAATACATCAAAAATAGGATAGGTGATGTTGAAATTATATTTCGTCATCAGCTGTGTATCATGGTGCGTGTGATGCAACTTTCTCAATGTTTTAAGAAACGGCAGCCGGCTTACAAAATGTGTATCAGGCAGATGATAAGCAAAATGCAGCCACTCATAGTTTAAGTAATAAGCAAATACCGTAGCCACAAATAACAGCGCAGCATTTTTTGACCAAAAGAAATAGAACAAAAAACCAACAGGTAAAGTAAAAGCCACGAAGAAGAAAATCAACAAGACAGGTGGAAATAATACAGCTTTTACATCTTTTGAAGTATCGAAACTAAAATGCTCTTTTGTGAAAAAGCGATGATGCTGCAAACTATGCCTGATAAAAACTTTATCCAGTTTTTTATTTCGATGATGCATCGGACCCTTATGGGCAATGTATTCAGAAAAATTGATATATATAAAGCCAACTGGCACAATGAGTAATTCTTTCCAAGTAGGTTGATGTATAAAAATGATGCACGTAATGATCAGACCTAAACACCAAATTGTAGTGAACCAAAAGTGCAGCTTTCCCGAATAGTTCGCACCGATCTCAGTCAATCTATATTCATCTCTGAAAGCAATAGTATTATCCGTTTGCATTTTATGTTTTGTCTTATGTGAGAATTAATGTTTAATTTAGCAAAAATATTTGACATGGCACAACAAGCACCTAGCAATACCAATGTAACACCACCACAGACACATCCTGTAAAAAAGTTTTTCAGGAAACTATTTTATTTGATATTGTTTGCTGGAATTTTGTTTTTAATAGGTACTTATTTTTATTACGGCAGTTCTTCTGAAAAAGGATACAGTGCAGGTTTGCTTGTTAATTTTTCTCAAAAAGGTTTGATCTTTAAAACATATGAAGGTACGCTTAATTCGGGCAGCGTTACAGCAGCCGGCGGCAGCAATACTAATAACAATACTTGGAGCTTTTCTGTAAAAGAAGATAGCATTGCAGCAAAACTAAACACGATAATGCAAAGCAGCAATAAAAATGTAAGCTTGCATTATGAAGAAAAAAGAGGAAAGTTTTTCTGGCAAGGCGAAACCAATCGTTTTGTAGATGCGGTAGAATCTGTAAAATAATTAATCTCTGCTAAAGATTTTTTCGATCAATAATTTTGCTGCTTTATTCGCATCAATTTCATTGGTCTGTATTTTATTTTCCAAAGCTGATTTTATTTCACGGATTTTTTCATCTTTATTTATTTTATCCTGGATTTGTGAAATGATAGCTTCATTCAGCCAAAGCAATTGCTGCTGTTGTCGGTTGTGCTCCATAAAACCTGATGTTTCCAGTTGCAGAAAATAACTATCAACAGCCTGTTTCAATTTATCTAACCCGATGTTTTCTAAAGAAGATATATTCAATACTTGCGGTATCCAGTTCTTTTCATTTGCGCTAAACAAATGTAACGCATGTTTTACTTGTGTCGCTGCAATTTTAGCCAACGCTTCATTTTCCTTTTCAGATTTATTGATCAAAATAATATCAGCCATTTCCATGATGCCACGCTTAATGCCTTGCAGTTCATCACCTGAATTTGGAAGTAATAACAGCAAAAATAAATCCGTCATATTTTTTGCCAATGTTTCTGATTGTCCGACACCAACGGTTTCTACAAAAATATAATCAAATCCAAAGCCCTCGCAAAGTATAATGGTTTCGCGTGTTTTGCGTGCCACACCACCAAGTGTTGTACTGCTTGCGGTTGGCCTTATGAAACAGTTTTCATGGCTTATCAAATCTTCCATACGCGTCTTGTCGCCTAGAATACTGCCTCTGCTGATACTGCTGGACGGATCGACAGCAAGTACTGCAATTGATCTATTTTCATCTAATAATAATTTACCGAAAGCATTGATAAAAGTACTTTTGCCTGCACCGGGTGAACCTGTAATGGCTATTCTTTTGCTCGTTTTTTTTGTTTGGAGGCAGGCTTGAATAATTTCTTCAGCTATTAATTCATCGCTTGATTTCGTGCTTTCAATTAAAGTAATAGCCTTGCTGAAAATGATTCTGTCTTTTTGTAGAATTCCGTTTATATAATAATCTGCGGTATGACCTGGTTTTTGTAGCACGATTAAATTTATAAAATTATTCGAAGATTATAGTACTCGTAAGTCATCAAAAAAATAAAAATAAAAAGTGTTCAGCATTTACTGAACACTTTATTCCTTTTGTTTACTTCATATTAGTGTCTTAATTCTGCAACACTAAAAGTCGAATTTTCTTCATCCCTGATAAATTGAACATCATCATAAAATTCTACTTTACCACTTTCAATGTTATACATTGCACCAATTATACCAATTTCACCATTTTCTACCATTTGTTCTAAAATGAAACTGCGTTCAATAATAGATTTTACAGTACGTTTCACATTTATGGTTGCTACATTTTCTACAAATTCATGATTGTGAGATGTTCTGTTCTCAATGGTTGTTTTTTCCTGGTAAACCGCAGGCTGCAGCTTTGATAAAAGCTCTGTTAAATTACCCATTTCTACATGATCGCAAGCACCTTTTACCGCACCACATTTGGTATGACCTAAGACTACAATTAACTTAGAACCTGCAACTTTACATGCAAATTCCATACTGCCCAAAATGTCTGTATTAATTATATTTCCTGCAATTCTAACGGAAAAAATATCGCCTAATCCTTGGTCGAATATTAACTCTGCAGAAGTTCTGCTGTCAATACAGCTTAAGATAGTTGCAAATGGCCATTGTCCATCGCGCGTGTCATTTACCTGTTGCAGCAAATCCCTGTTTGCTTTTAAATTATACATAAATCTTGCATTGCCTTCTTTTAAAAGATTTAAGGCTTTTCTTGCAGTTATTGAACTTTGAACTTCTTTACTGGTTGTTTTCATTTGTATTTTTTAATTTTTATTTGTTCGTCAAATCTTTTAATAGTTCTTTTTGTGTGCCTGATGTACGCAATGGATTTTCTTTAGAAGAAAATAAATCATTATTCATCATCACAATATTTTCTGTGTTTTCAATATCATAGTGTTCTTTAAAACCCGAAAGCGATAATTGTATATTTTTTTCCGGTGCTTTAATATTTTTAAATTCTTTAATTACCTGCAATACATCATGGTCAATAAATTTTGATTTGAATGCATCAATGATCACTACACTGTTTTCAGGTAAATGATCCAGCGTTAATAAAATACTGGCTTTATTTAAGAAGGATACTTCTTCTGATAATTCTATTTTTATTACGTCGCCATTTTGATAACTGGAGCGATGGAAGTAGTAGGCATTCTTAATGTTTTGGCGCAATAAATATCCAATACTGATTACCATTCCTAAACCTACACCATACAATAAACCGAATGCAACTACGGCAACAACAGTTACCATAAAAGGAATGAACTGCCATTTTCCTTCTTGCCACATATGTTTAAACACAGCTGGTCTGCATAATCTATAACCGGTTAATATTAATACTGCAGCTAATGTTGCCAATGGTATTTTATTTAATAAAAACGGAATAGTAACAGCTGATAATAATAGTAAAGTACCATGAATAATAGTTGCTTTCTTTGTTTTGCCACCTGCATTTACATTGGCAGAAGAACGAACAATTACGGATGTTATAGGTAAGCCGCCAATAAAACCGCTTAGCATATTTCCAACGCCTTGAGCCACTAATTCCCGGTTCGCTGGTGTATTGCGTTTCATCGGGTCCAGTTTATCTGTTGCTTCTACACACAATAAAGTTTCTATGGATGCTACAACAGCAATGGTCATACCTACAATCCATATGTCAGTTCTAAGAAAGCCTTTGAAGTCAGGAAACGTGAAACTGCTGGCAAAATCATTAAAAGATGTAATGAGCGGAATATTTACGAGCATTTTTCTATCGACCACTGCTAAAGAAGAATTGCTTTGAACAAAAAATTCATTCAATAAAACACTTAGAATTACTGCTATCAATGCACCTGGCACTACTTGCACTTTTTTCATGAATGGTTGCTGCCAAAGGATTAATATTGCCATAGAAATTAAAGCGATTAAAAGTGCGCCCCAATGATGCAGGCCGTTTGCCAGAGCTTTAACAAAAAATACAATTTTTAATTCTTCTTCTTCTTTTGGTATACCACCAACACCCATTGCGTGTTCGATCTGGCCGATGATTATAATAACGCCAATACCTGCAAGCATACCTTCTATAACATTTGACGGAAAGTAGTAAGAAATACTGCCTGCTTTTATTATTCCTAAAATAATCTGGAGAAAACCTGCAATGATTACTGCACATAGGAATATTTCAAAAGCACCGAATTTTGTTATCGCAGCCAAAACAATAGATATTAAACCAGCTGCAGGTCCACTTACACTTAAATTAGATTTACTAAGATAACCGATCACTATGCCGCCAATAATGCCGGAAATTAAACCTGAAAATAAAGGAGCACCTGATGCCAACGCAATGCCCAAACATAAAGGCAACGCAATTAAGAAAACCACTAAACCTGAAGACAGGTCAGCTCTGAAATATGAAGATATATTTTTTGATGAAGTCATAAACTTTTAGATTTTTGAATAATTAAAGAAATAGAAATTAATAACATCGGGTTTTCGCTTGAACGAAAACAAGAAAATTATTTTAAATAAAAGAAGATTTAAGCAGCATCTGGTGGCGGCGAAAAGGTTTCGAGCCAATCTACAGGAAATGTATGCTGTTTGTAATGAGAAAATTTCTCTTTGGAAAGTAAATAAAAAATATCGTTCGAGAAATTGAAATGCTTAATTGGATGCAGCAGTTTAACACCAAGTTCTTTGATGTCAATGCCTTTTGAATGCCCGTTTTCTTCTTCAGCCGGCATAGAACTTGAAAATTGTTTTGCCACAGTCTTACTGGTGCTTACCGGTAGGATAAACACTAAAAAATTCAACAGTAATAATATGGCAAATAGTTGTTTCAAATAAAAAATACTTTGATGTTCAGATTGCAAATATCATACCTTTCTTAATAATATGGAAATTGTTTAAAATTTATTAACAGTAATCAATGTATTTAGTTTAAAATAAGATAAGCATCAGCCCACTATTCACTTTTAGTTTTTTCTGAATGCTTTTTGTGAATTTTTTGTGAACGTTTTTATTTGAACATGAATATTACTACAGATGTGTTCAAAGAATGCTTTTCATTATTCTGATATTCAATTAGTTAACAATTTAAAATTAACTTCATCTTTATTGTTAGTAAGTATCAAAAGCATAAAACAGCGCATACTAATACAATTTTAGTGAACTTTGCATTGATGAATTTTGACACACACACAAATTACATCTTCTTTAATCCAATGTCCTTGCAAGGCAATTCAAATTTGATGCTTTCTCAAAGAAACATTGATACGCACACACACCAACACACACATACAGATGAAAACAAATTTTTCACAATACAAAACGGTATTGCTATGCGCCGCATTTTGTATGATGAATTTCACAAGTTTCGGCGGCGATGCGAAAGTTTCTTTCAAACTTGGAAATGGTTTGACCGTATCAGATGCAGACACATCTATGTCTTTCAACCTAAGTTTTATCAACCAGAACCGGATCGAAGTGAATAAAGTATTTGATAAAAGCATAAAACCAACAGTTGCTGCGCAGGTACGCAGAATCCGTTTTCGGGTTAACGGATATTTCTTTCATAACAAACTGCAATATTTCACACAAATAGGACTTTCACCAATAGAAATTAAAAATGGAATTCTATTGGATGCATTCGTGAAATACAATCCAAACAAACATTTTTCTTTACAATTCGGACAAGGAAAATTACCGGGCAACCGCGAACAAATCACGCCAATGCAATTCCAGGAATTTGTAGACAGAAGCAATACAGATGCATTGTTTAGATTAGACAGAGATTTCGGAATTCAACTTCAAACTACTTTTGGTAAAAAAATGATCGTAAAGCCAACGATATCCGTAGCAACAGGTGAAGGCAGAAATTACTCAAGCGCAAGCTTCCAGCATTTTGATTACACAGCGCGTGTTGAATGGCTGCCTTTAGGTGATTTTAAAAATTATACTTACTCAGATTTTGTAAGAGACAGCAAACCAAAATTAGCTTTAGGTGTTGCATACGATTTTAATAACAAAGCGATTTTCCAGAATGGACAATTAGGCGGAAACACAATTGGAGATTCCTTGCAGAAAGATATCCATACTGTAATTGCTGATATGACATTCAAATGGAAAGGTCTGAATATTTATGGTGACTATATTTACAGAACTGTAAAAAATGATACAGCAAACTCATACAGGAAAGGACATTCATTTTTTGTCGCGTCAGGCTACACATTTAAAAAACATTATGATATTGCTTTCAGGTATAACCACACTTTTGCAGGAAAGACAGGCAATTTGGATAAAACCAGCGATTATACATTGAGCTTTGCAAAGTATTTTTATGAACATAACTTAAAAATCCAAACAGATTATACATTTACAGACAATAAAACAACCAAACGAAAAAACGGCTTATGGCGTTTGCAGGTACAAATTATCATTTAACAAGAATCATTAACAATAAAAATTAATAACATGGCATTTTCATTCTTAAAACTATTCCAACCCAAAGACAAAATTTTTCAAAACCTATTTGAGCAGGCAGCAGATGTAACCGTAAAAATCAGTGAAGTATTTTTAGAAGCAATGAAGCAGACAGATGCAAAACGTTTTGAAATACTAGCAGAAACAGGTGGTCTGGAACACCAGGCAGATGAAGTTGTACATAATATCTATGTAGAATTAAACAGGAATTTCATTACACCATTCGACAGAGAAGACATACATGCATTAGCTTCAGCTATGGATGATGTTGTTGACTATATTGATGAAGTCGGGCACAAAATGAAAATCTACGAATTCACCGAATTCAATGAATACGTATTGAAGATGGCAGAATTAAACAACGAATCCGTAAAAGAATTAAAGACAGCCTTATATGAATTGCGCAATATGAAAAATCTGCAAAAAGTAAACGATTCATGCCTGAAAATTCATGGATATGAATCAAAAGTAGATTTGCTGTACAACCAGGCAATGGGCGAATTGATCAAAAATAACAGGAACGATGCCGTTAAGATCATTATCATGAAAGACTTGTATGAAGAACTGGAATTAGTATCAGATAAATGCCAGGATGTTTCAAATGTCATCGAATCAATCGTTATTAAATACTCATAAAACTACCTCATGGAATTTATATTCATAATTATAATACTCGCTTTATTGTTTGACTACATCAACGGCTTCCACGATGCAGCAAATTCTATCGCAACAATAGTATCTACTAAAGTATTGACACCTTTCCAAGCGGTTATTTGGGCAGCATTTTTCAACCTGGTAGCATTCTTTATTTTCCAGGACCATGCAGTTGCCAATACAATCGGCAAAACGGTAAACAAGGAATTTATAACCTTGCCGGTGATCTTTGCCGGCTTGATCGCTGCTATCATTTGGAATTTATTGACATGGTGGTATGGCATTCCGTCATCTTCATCACATACCTTGATTGGAGGCTTTGCAGGCGCAGCCATCACGTATGCCTTCTTAGAAAAAGGAATTATGCCGATAAGAGATATTATCGACAGTACAAAAGTACTGAAGACCATAGCCTTTATTTTTCTCGCTCCGCTGATTGGTATGGCAATATCCATGTTTTATACATTAGTAATGATGAACAGAAACACATGGATAAAAACAGCTGTATTGTTACTTACATGCGCAGCAATATGGTTCACATTCATTCATTTCCAGGAAGTGAAGATCGACGAAAACATTGAGAAGTTCTTTAAGGTAGATAAATATACCAAAGATGTCGAAGATCCTACAAAAGTTGCCGACAAAGCTAAGAATGAAGAAAAACTTGCGAAGGCAAAAGCAAATGCGCTTAAGTCATTTGAGTATGTAAAATTTTACGAGAACAACGGAGCAACACAAGTAGCACAGCAAATTGCGGCAAATGTAAACTTAAAAGATGCCAAGACATCAAAGATAGAAGATAACATGAAACTGTTCTTTAAAGTGGAACAGTTAAAAGTATTAGCGAAGAAAAATCCCATTCACAAACAGGCAGCAGATTTTGCACAGGCAGCCATAGACTCATTAAAACCAATTGCTAAAAAACATGAAGAATTAGGCAACGAAAAAATGGCAGCGGCGATGATTGCAAAGGTAGCAATACAACCGGACCAGATCGCGGATTTTAAAGAAGCAGTTAATGTAGATATTACAAAACAACTGGCGAAAGAAATGGATAAATCCAATAACAGGATCATCCGTTACGGATTAATAGTGATGCTTTTGTTGATTATCATATCATTCATCTACACAGAGAAAATTAAAGAACCCAGCGCACAACGCACTGCCAATAATTTTAAACAGTTACAATTACTTTCATCCGCAGCATTCAGTATCGGTCATGGTGGTAACGACGCACAAAAAGTTATGGGTATCATTGCAGCGGCACTTATTGCAAATGGTACAATTGTAGATATCAAAGCCATGCCGGATTGGGTGCCTTTATCATGTTACCTGGCAATCAGCTTAGGAACATTAAGCGGCGGCTGGAAGATCGTAAAAACAATGGGCTCCAAAATTACTAAAGTAACACCGCTCGAAGGTGTTTGTGCAGAAACAGCAGGCGCAACTACTTTATTCTTAACAGAACAAATGGGTATTCCGGTTTCTACCACACACACGATAACAGGTGCAATTATTGGTGTTGGCGCGACAAAACGTTTAAGTGCCGTACGTTGGGGCGTAACCGTCAACTTGCTTTGGGCATGGGTATTAACCATACCTATCAGTGCTTTGCTGGCTGCCATCACTTACTATATCGTACACTTCTTTGTATAACTTATGTGCTCATGTTCCGATAATCGTAGCAAGTATCACATATAAAAAATAAAATAAAAAGCCATCGCATTTGCGATGGCTTTTTATTTTATAAGATAACTACTATGCAGCCTGCTCTTTCTTCTTTGCGCCACGCTTCTTTGTACAAACAATTTCACCGCCATACTTTTGGTTCCATTTGCACATATCTTCCAATATCGGTAATAAAGCCAAGCCTTTCTCTGTTAAATGATATTCCACGCGCGGCGGAATTTCACTGAATGATTCACGTATCAGGATGCCATCTTTCTCCAATTCCTTTAACTGCTCTGTCAAAACTTTTCTGGAAATTAAAGGCATATGTGCCGCTAACTGCCCGAATCGTATGGTCTTCTCAGCAATGCCATAAATAATGATGGGTTTCCACTTAGTACCTAACAGTGCCATGGCACGTGTCATATGACATTGGGCTGATAAAAATTGTTCATTCTTCATGATATACTTGTTTTTCCTGTGTTAAAGATACACTAAAATCTGCTTTGGTTACCTTTTGGTTACTAGTATTTACTATTATTAGTTGCTAATTAAAACTATTAATAGTTACTTTGCGTAACAAATATAAAACAAAATTTGTTAATATCAAAAAAATAAAGAGAAAATGAAAGACTTACAACAAGCATTGAATTGGCGTTACGCCGCAAAACAACTCAACGGACAAACAGTGCCGCAAGAAAAAATAGATAGGATAATCGAAGCAGCGCGTCTTGCACCCACATCATCAGGACTGCAGCCTTTTGAAATATTAGTCATCAGCAACAAAGAACTTAAAGAGAAAATAAAAATCGCGGCAAACAACCAGCCGCAGATCACGCAAGCATCACATGTAATAGTATTTGCTGCATGGGACAAATACACGGAAGAAAGAATCAATGAAGTATTCACACGCGGGAATAAAGAACGCGGCTTGCCAGATTCCGCAACAGACGAATTCCGCAACAGGTTATTAAGCTACTTCGCTAACTTTTCAGAAGAACAAGCATTCAGCCACGCAGCCAAGCAATCGGCTATCGCATTAGGATTTGCTTTGGTAGCCGCAGCGGTAGAAGAAGTAGATTCCACACCAATGGAAGGATTTGATGCCAATGCATTAGACGCAATATTAAACCTCCCGGAAAAAGGCTTGAGAAGCACTACCATCTTAACCTTAGGTTATAGAGATGAAACAGCAGACTGGCTGGTAAAATTGAAAAAAGTAAGAAAACCTTTGGAACAATTTGTAACCTCATTAAATTAATCAAACAGATTTTATCATACATTATTAAATAAAAACATCATGGGAAATTTAACCAACAAAGTAGCCTTGGTAACAGGCGGAAGCAGAGGCATCGGTGCTGCCATTGTAAAAAAACTAGTGGCAGATGGCGCAACCATCGCGTTCACTTATGTGAGTGCTGCAGAAAAAGCAGCAGCATTAACAGATGAGTTGTCAAAATCAGGAAATAAAGTATTGGCGATAAAAGCAGACAGCGGAAACGTGGCGGAAGTAACGGCAGCAGTAGAGCAAACCGTAAAAGTTTTCGGAAGGCTTGATATCTTAGTAAACAGTGCAGGCGTGCTAAGCGGCGGTGCAGTAGATTCTACAGATTTATCAACAGAAGCTATCGACAGACAGTATGCAGTGAATGTAACAGGCGTTGCAGCCGCAGTTCGCGCAGCATCCAAATATATTGGCGATGGTGGCAGGATTGTTTCCGTAGGTTCAGTATTAGGCGATCGTACAGGTATTGTAGGTGTTGCTGATTACTCGGCTACTAAAGCAGCTGTGGCAAGTTACACAAGAGGCTGGGCATGGGATTTAGCGAAAAAAAATATCACCGTAAACACCATACAACCCGGACCAATTGATACCGATATGAATCCTGATAACGAAAGCGATTTTTCCAAACATTTAAAAGCAGGTATTGCATTGGGAAGATATGGCAAAGCGGAAGAAGTAGCCGCAGCAGTTTCCTTTTTGGTAAGTCCGGAAGCTTCTTTCATTACAGGTGTCACCTTGAATGTAGACGGCGGACACAACGCATAATTTTCTCACTTTTCTACATATTGGTTTTTTTAGATTTTGGGTGCCTTCGCAATGAAGGCACTTGTTATTTTATATATGATAAGCCAAAGATATAGCTAGCATACTTTTAAGATAGTATCTTAGTAATAGATTTGTATATGGTGAAAACAAATTATGTAATGCTAATTTCTGTGCTCTCTGTTTTAAGGTTTGGTATTTTTTTCTTATTTCTTAGATAAAAAGAACAAGAAAAGAAAATTATTTTGATAACTATTTTTGTTAATACATGCATAGGTTTTATTAGTTATATTAAGTACAATATATGCGATAGCACGGATAATGTATACGTGGCATATTAACTGAATTAATCTTAAAGATGATATCAAAAAAGAAATACATATTCACTTCACCACGCTTAGGCTTCAGGAACTGGATAACAGAAGACCTGGAAATCATGTCTGAAATAAATGCCAATGCTAATGTCATGGAGTTTTTTCCATCCACACAAACTAAAGAACAAACAGCAGGCTTTATAGAACGTATGCAGCAAATGTTTGTAAGAACAGGCTTTTGCTATTTTGCAGTAGATGATTTGGAAGACGGCAGACTGATAGGTTTTATTGGCTTGGCAGAGCAAAACTACGAAGCAGATTTTACACCTTGTATCGACATAGGCTGGCGATTGCATCCAAATGCATGGTATAAAAGTTATGCTACAGAAGGTGCAAAGGCTTGTTTGGATTATGCATTTAATACATTAAAACTGGATAAGGTATATGCGACGGCACCTTTAGTAAACATAAAATCTATTGCTGTGATGAAAAAGATAGGTATGCAGGAAGCAGGCACTTTCGTGCATCCTTTATTAGTGAGTGATGAAAGATTGAAAGATTGTGCGCTGTATGTTATGTCACGACCATCATAGAATCATACTTTAATCCGCATCGTATTATTGTGAACGAAGAAGCAATTTGTCAATTAGGAATTGCTTCGTGCGTCACAATGATGACAGAGACATAATAATATTTACTCAACTAATCTTCTATGATAATTGATTTGACCTAAGTGATAACTTAAGTGTGTAGATAAGTGCAGCAACATGGAAGCGGTGCTTAATGTCTTGCCATGCTTTTCCAAAGGAAACGTTTTATCAAGATCTTCATTCGATAAATTATTCAGTGTATTTAAAACAATCGGAGTGACTGAATCAATATCACTTAGTATTTTTTCTCTTGGAACGTTCTTGTTGGTAAACTCTTTATCACGTTCGCGCACATAACCAGTATTTCCAAGCGTTGCACCAATAAAATGATTTAAGTTGCCGATTAAGTGTAAGGCTAAATTTCCTGCGGAATTGCTGATGCCTTTCTCCACGATCCAAAGTGATGCTTCCTCTTTATACAAACTAAGTTCTTCTTTCAGCTTCAAAAGATCTCTTTCAAAATATTCTACTAATGCTTCTTTTATCATGTGTTAGATTTTTAAATTGTTAGACCAAGAGCCAGGATTTATAAAACAAGTTCTTCAGGTTAAAAATTTTATTTAAAATCTTGCATCTAAAAATCTTGGTTCTTGACTCCATTAGTCTTGACATCTATTTAAAACTTCAGCCAATGCCATGCTACTTTGCTGCCATGTTTGTTGTTATTAATTTCCAAAGCAGGAAAAGGAAGCTTGATGATGTTCAATACTTTCATCAGTCCTTTTGCCCAATGTCTTTTTACAGGCAGTTTTGTCCAGTCAAGATCCATAGAAATATAAAAACGACGTAGGCGTTGTATATCTGTTCTGTCCACAATATCTGCCGGATCGACCGGGCCATTTACATCACCCGATAAGTCATTTTTATTCCAGACATTCTTATAGCCGCCTAACATGCCTGAAGCACCATAACCTATAGATACCTGCAGGCATTTTGGAAACTTAGATTTTGGATTTTTGATAAAAGAACCCGGGCTGATGCTTAACCAAAATGTTTCAGCATTATAATCTTTTAAAAGAATTTCCGTAAAAGAGGTTCCGTATAATTTATCCGTTCTTTCTTTCACCAAAGGATCATTATATTTAGAATAATTGACAGGAAACGCAGATATCTTTAACTGTATTCTTTGGTCATGCCATAAATATTGCTGTATGCCAAACAGCAATGCACCCGAAGTGTTCATGGCCATGTCGCCCCAGGAGAAACCCCATTTTTTCTGGAAGCCGTCATTGATCTCTATGGAAGACTGCCATGCCATGCCGGCAAGCATGCCAATCCATATGGCGTGCTTTTCTTTTACACCTGCCCAGTGAAACAGATCATATGTCCATTTAGATTCAAAATAACAATTGAAAGCGTGCGCTACTTTATCCATTTGATTCCATTCGCCCCAATCATTGAAAAAGTGAAACTTGGATTTGTCGTATTTTGAATACCACGCGCTGCTCCACCAAACGTTTGCAACCGCATACAAACCGCCTTCAATACCGGCCACCAAACCAACGCGCGGTTTATTCAGCACTTCAGAAGGACGAAAAAACTTGTACGGTTTCGTCATCTTTATTTTTCCTGTATATGCATATGCAGGATCGGTAGGCACATAGTCATAATGAAAAATAGTATCATATTTTACGGAAAAAACATTTGCATTCTGCCATGTAGTATCAGGTATCAGGTCGTACGAAGTAACGATCTTCTTGAGTTCATATTTTTTATTGAAGACAGTATCAGTGTGTGTCTCTATTTGGTTATTATTGATGGTGGTATCTTGTACAATCTTATAGGGTGCATTGCTTACGGTTTCAGCTTCCTGTTTCTTTTTCTTTCTTTTTTCAGAAAGCCTGGAAGAAAAGCAAGTATTACAGATAAACAATAGCAAGACTGCTAAAAAGATTTTATGTGTATATAGTTTTGTCAAACCGGATTTTGTTTGTTGTTTCTAAAGTTAAGGATAAAAACTAATTATTTAAAACAATAAAGCCATTCGCAAAGTTGCGAATGGCTCATGAAAAAGCGCATTATGGTTTTATTGTTACTTAATCAGCACTATTTTACTCATGCCTAAATCGCCTTGCACGGCATCTTTAAGCTCTATAAAATATACACCTGAATTAAGGTTGCTCATGTCAATGGAAATAGCTGAGGCATTTTGTTTTGTACCGTTTAAGACAATATTTCCTTCTAAAGAATATACTTTATAAGTTGCATCGGGCAAGCTGCCTTTCAATACATTAATATTTACAATTCCATTTGTAGGATTCGGATATATCTGCATACCATTTTTAGTAATACTGTTTTTAATGCCTGTAACTAAATTGATAGTGGCTTCAGCAACCGGTGTTTTAGTTTCTGCATTGCCTACATTGTCATGTGTTAAAGCATAGAAACTGTAAGTATGACCAGGTGCAAGTTTATTTACAGTAACCTGGCTTTTGGAAGTATAACCTAAGAATGTGTAAGCAGCACCATCTTTACTCATGTAGAGCGAAGTGTAATCTATACCTGAATGTGCATCAGCAGCATTGATGCTTAGCAATACAGTTGAATCGCCTATTTTGGTTGCGGCGGTTACTAAGCTAACAGGTTTAAATTTATCAATTGTATTTGTCCAGTAATCTGTAAGTATAGCCGCGTTATTATCAAAATAAATAGCCGAACGGTTTTTTATTTGAGTATTATGTGCTAAGCCGCCTTTCAGCATGATCTTATAAGAAACCCATCCTTCACCTTTTGGATGTGTAGTATTCGGCGGTAAAAATCCTGCTAAAGCATTAGTGGTTTCGCGTCTTGTTCTTTTATCTAAGGTCATAAACCACCATTTAATTATTTTATTGGCAGTATCTAATTTTGCTGAAACACGAAGGATATTACTGGTGTCTGCAGGTAAGTTATAATCAATTACAAATTCTTTTCTATGTGCAGGCACTTCATACCAGGCACCACCTACATAAATATGATCGAACTCAAAAGTTGACAGATCGAACACGTTTTTGTCTAAAGTATCTGAAATAATTACAGTTTGAGCAGGTGCTGTTGCGGTATCAGCGTTTTCAAAATTAATGGTATAACTCATTGTCTTTTGATTGTTAATATAACCTTGAGTTTGATAACCTGTAGGTCCGTATTTAGCATTAGGATCAAATGATTGCCTGCTGTTTGTTTTGTGCGTTTCCTCTTCATCTTTTTTAGTACACTCTTTTAATGCTTGTACAACTGATGTTGTAACGTTTGCAGTTCCTGCAATTACATCGTAAGCCATATCTATTGCTTCCAGTATTCCTGCAACAGGTAACGCACCGCCGCCACTTCCAAGTGTAGCTGCTTCCGGCGCGCAGTTCTTTACGGTTTCAGCCATCGCAACGGCTACATTGGCAGCCTGTGTGCCGTTTCCTGTTATATTGGTCCATGAAGCAAACATATTAGAAATGCTTACGCCAATGTCTCCAAACATACCTACTGTTGCCGCAAGTTTAAATTGATTCCATACACAATCTGCAGCAGGTGTTGCATCCGCAACGGCATCTAGAGTAGTAAGGAATATGGATATGATAGATTTAAGACAATCCTTTGATAAAAGCTTACTGTTAAAAGAACTGTCATAATCTAAGCCGGGTAACACCAATACTTTGAATATATTATTTCCGGAAGCAGTAACCTTATACTTTAGATTAAATATAGATTTATCGCCATTTGGAATTGCACTTACATACAACATATATGCTTTTCCGGTAATACTCATGCTATCAACAGGTCTTATTAATTCATAAGGCAATATAGAATCGGGAACAGGTGTGTTATTAAAGTAAACATTCGGAATAGAATCTAAAAACTGCAGGTCTGTATTGTCTGATACATAAATGATAACAGGCAATAACCTGGATACTACATTAGTGTTATTGTGTATTTCTACTTTATAATCGTAGATAAGGTTATTCCTTACAACAGCAGGTCCTGCAATAGATACATTGAATGGATTATCATTTTCCGGCTGCACTTCAAAACCATTGGAGAAAGTCTGTGTTGCCAGGTTTGTTACACCACTTACCACTACATCATAGAAACCTGTTGCATAAGGAGTAAAATCAAAGACACACTTCATTCTTATTCCATCTGGACTGTAAGCAATGGTGTCAGGAACAATTGTAGTACTGCCTTTTTTCAACGTTACACGTGTGGCTGATGTAAATCCTGCGCCATAAAAGTTGACGACTGCTAAACCTTGTCCTGCAAACTTAGGCGCATATTGTTCGATACCTTCTATATCTATTGTTTTTCTTGCGGTATCTACAGAGCAAGAGTTTTGAACTGCTTGTACCGTATAATATCTATTGAATTGTGTATAAGTATGCAACGGACTTGGTACAGTATCTGTGCGTGTATCATTGAAATCATATTTCCATTTTGCAACATGCTTACTGGTATCGATGAAATTAATGGTGTTTCCAAAGCGCACTGTTTCAAAGCCTGCAACCGGTGGACGAACATTACATATTTTAATACTTTTATGATTCACTAAGCTGTAACTGCCAGAATTATCTATAGTTCGCACGCAAAAAGTATGTGTACCTAATGATAAATTATTTGGAACGGGAAGCTCAATCAGCGTGTCTGCGATATTCTTTTTAGGAATATTCACCTTAAATCCATTTCCGACACCGGGATCTGTATCGTAGAAATATTCTATGGCAGCAATGCTGTCTGTGCCGTTGCCATTGGCTTTGACAAAAGAACCTACTTGTACATGTGAGGCCAATCCATTGTCTTCTATTGTTCTTATCTTTAAGATGTGCATGCCTGCTGTTACACTGTTCAGGTTTAATATAAAAGTCTGGTCGATAGCAGCGGCATTAGTAGTAAATACTTGCTTATTCAAAGTGTCATTGTCTATGGTAAATTCTACTTTTGCAATCTTATTGACAGAAGATGTTGCGTTGTAATAATAGAAATTGATCTGGTTGATCTGCGATCTTCTTACAGAATCAGTTTCTGTCCATAAGCTCAATACGTGCATGCCTTGTGATAAGCCTGCAGGAAATATTGTAAATGTACTATCCAGAAAAGTTATGGGTGTAATATTGATAGTAGTCGTTACAGCCGAATTATTATCGATGTAATATTTGATCTTGTTTATTTTCTCAGCTGCGGAAATATTGCCATACATACACAATAGTATGCATAGCGCAATAAGATAGCGTGCCTTATTTTTGATTCGTTCCATGATATTAATTTTTAATAATGAACAAAGAACTTTCTAATTATTGGCTTTCGCTTTTATGTGAATAGGTAAGCCTGTTCCAGTAGTGCCGATCGTCGGTATATCTAAAAAGAAGACATTTGGAATGAATGGAATACCTGATAATACATAAGGTTTACTGTTGGTAAAAGGACCTGCATTATCACCATCCGTACCATAATTCTTTGCAGGCGAGTTGGCTTTCAACTGATATTTTCCATCTTGAGAAGTACTGGCGAAATTAGCGAATAAGCTGTCTCTGCTTACTTTTTGTTTTACACCAGGCGTGCCCGCCAAAGAACTATCCGTAGTAATGTTATTAGCATACGTATAATTGGTTCCGATGTTCGTCAAGTATTTAACAGGTGCAGCAGATAGAATAATATTGTTCTTATAAGTTACCACACCACCGGAACCGAATAAATATTCATTGTTATCATTTCTGCTATAATCGAAGATATTATTTTCAATAATGCCGATAGCATTGTTTCTGATATATGGATATTGGTTAAAACCGCCATTCGGACAATAAACGATATTGTTTTTGAAAATAATTGTGCCATTAGAAGCATCTATGTTAGTATAGTTAAAGAAATTTTGTGTAAACGTATGATTGCCTCTTTCAATACCTGAACCGCTCGATATATAATTGCGCGTAACTGTAATATTCGTTGTCGTATCTGAAATTGTTACACCGGCAATATATAAACCTGTAATCAAACTATTAGAAGAACCTTTAACAAAATAAACTCTATCCACAGAAGAAGTTCCAACGTTATATTGAGTATTAGGAGCAGGATTGCTGCCCAGGAAATAACCATTACCCACCAAAGTAAGCGGTTTGTCAATAGTAACAGATCCGTAAGTGGTGCCTGATGGATGAATCAATAATACGGAACCGCTTGGTACTGTATTAACAGCCGTTTGCAGGTTGGTGAAATTAGCTGTAAAGCCGCCGCCGTTGTTGACCGTATAGTAGCCTTGCGCATTTACAGCTATTGCCGTAGTTATAAGAATCATGAGTAAATAAAATTGCTTTTTCATAATAATGATTTTTAAAGATGAATGATGTTCAAAATTGACTAATCACACTGCTTAAAACAATACTCAATTTGTAGTACACCATGCAGTAGAGACTACTATAAACTAAGTATTTCTTTCTAAGACGAAATCATTCAAATTTGCTGTATAAATATTCAGTTATGAAAAAGCAGTCATTATTTATTTTATTCACCTTGTTTGTCTTGACGGCTTGTAAGCATACAGCGAATGAGGAAATCCTAACCACAAGTAATGGTATGAAATATGCGAAACTAACACCGATCACTGATAACAATGTAAGCAGCGGATCAGTATACAAAGGATACGAGATAAACGATCCGGGTATCAACAATATATCTGCTATTCTTTTGCAAATACCAAACGGCTGGCAGGCACAAAATTCTTTCACCAGGATATGGAATGGTTCAACACCGATCAACCAGGTGTATGTGAAAGCAGTATCACCTGATAATAATTCATCAGTAGAAATATTGCCATATTCACCATACTTTTACGCAGACGGACCAACTACACGCAGCCTCAGGGAAACGAGCCGTTCTATGGGTTACCCGCAAAAGCTGCAGCCTTTTGAAATGCCGCCGATGGATCCTTTGACGTATATAAAACAAGTAGTGCTCCCACGCCTGCAGCAAAACGGTATCAGCTTCCAGGTGACAAGCGAACAAAACTTAGGTGAACAAAGCCAGTTTAAAGGAATTCCTGTTTCTCGACATGCTTATGTAGATGGACGTATGCAGAACGGCAGAAACATTCGCGTGGAATGCGGAATTCAATTAACGGCAAACAACATGAATGGCGAAACATATTACAACTGGTCCGCGTTTCCTGCTATCATTACAGGAGATAATGTAGATGCAGGTTATGAGGTGTTGAAGCACATGCGCGGTACAGTCTTGTACAATCCTGAATGGCAGCAAAAAACAGGCGAGTTGAACAGGAGAGGAAATGCTGCGAATGCAGAGATCGCGCAAAAAGATTTTGAGAATGTAAAAGCATATAGAGAAGCTGTTAACAATATCCACCAAGGTATTACAAATGACAGGAACAGATCTGTCGACCAGCAGAATGAAAGCTTCAGGGATGTGATTGGCGGTGAAGCGAAGTTTGAAAATCCAAGTACCGGCGAGCGTGTACGCTTAGATGATAAATACAAATACTATTACACTGATGCGCAAGGAACTTATTACGGCAGTAACGAGCCAATGGATTTTAAATCTATGGGTTGGAGTGAAGTGAACAGGTTGGATACGAAGAAGTATTAGAAATGGTGAGACTTCTAGAGTCAAGAGACAAGACCTTTTGTGTCTAATTGATTATAATTTGCTTGAGTTGACAAGTTATCATATCCAGTCAGAGACTGGCAGAGTTAGTACACACGAGTCATCCTTCGGAAGACTTCGCGCGAGAAGGCACCGTCATTGCGAACGAAGTGAGGCAATATAAATTGAGTATTCAGAATAATAAAAAGCCGCGGATATTCGCGGCATTTGTTTTTATACTATATTTATATAAATGAATTTATAGTTAGTCAATAGCTCAAGTTCGTAATTATTTTATGAAGAATATTATTCCTATATTTTTATTATTACCAAACCTGATTGCATATTCAGAGAATTGTGATACTGTTAATGGTAAGAAAAGAAATTGCGTTGATAGCATTGGTCAAAAACAAGGCTATTGGGAAGAAGAAGGAAAATGGTATTCAGGAAATGGAGATAATATAACATTATATAGACCTCCCGGCAGATATGGTACTGATGGTGATCCTTATTTTTACAGAATAACAGGATATGGATACTACAAAAACAATAAGAAAATTAATAAATGGATTTACTACTACAAAGGAGACGATTACACCAAGATAGAAAATAAAATTACTTACTTTGATAATGGAGATAAATTGGTAGAAAACTATGAATCAGCAATACAATATAATAATGACAGTTCGGATATCTCCGGCTATGTTTTATTCGGCAATGACAGTATTGACTTGAAATGCAAAACTAAACATTGCGGGTTTAGTTACTATGGAAAAGAAATATTATCGTTTGATTATATTGATTTCTTCCGAGTCTCTTTCGAAATCTTAAGATTTAATCTTGGGGTATATGCAATGGAAATCAAACTTATAAAACAAAACACTATTAAGTAAGATGGCAATAATGGGATTGTTCATGATATTTTTAGGGATATCTTTTTTAGGTTTAATGATTTCAATTGTAGGAAGTATAATCACTTATCATAAATCTAAAAAGAAGGAAAAAAGAAAGCGAAGGATTTTTTTAGCAATCATTTTGCCTTTTGTCGGACTTTGCTCATTATCCATCTTTTTTCTAACAGGATATTATATATTATCAGAGATTAAGAAAGTAGATATGGGTATTTTTGAGGGAGGATATGTGTCATTGGAAGATAATTGTCAACTATTATTTGATGATTATCCAGATCAGATGTATATTAAATATAATGGACAAATTATTATTTCGGGCATATCCAAAATAGATCAAAAAGGCAGATTTATTTTTGTAAAAACAGATGAGCATAAATATTTCTCATATAACACAAAAACAAACGCACTACATACATTTATAAACTTCGATGACTTAATGTATAGATATTCAGACAGACAGCTAAAACTGATAGATTCAATGCAATTCTACACAATGAAGAAAAATGAACTTATGGGAAATTGGGTAATCATCATAGTTATAATTTCATCGAGTTTAAGTGTTTTAATTATATTCCTAATAAGAAAAATAGTTTTGAAAGAGCATACCATTGCAAGTTAGCTATGATTGATTTTCGACGATAGCTGAAAAACAAATTGCCTTGTATTTCAAAAAAAACTTTTTTGTGCTTTTTGACTCAAAAATAAAGCGAAGAATTAAATCAAAAAATCATTTCAATCAAACAAATCACAGTTCAGACAAAAAGTTTAATTTTACTACATGTCAAAAACTAACTCAGCAACCATACCATCCTCCGCATTCAACTTCCTAAAAACACTCAGCAAGAACAACAACCGCGAGTGGTTTACACAGCATAAAGAACAATTTTTAAAAGAACAGGAACATATCTACAACTTTGCAGATGGATTGCTTGCAGCACTCAACAAGCATGACATCATAGAAACACCATCGGGTAAAAAAGCATGTTACCGCATTTACAGGGATGTCCGTTTCTCTAAAGAGAAAACACCTTACAATACTTACTTCAGCGGCAGTTTCAGGCGTGCTACAAAATATCGACGTGGCGGTATGTATTTCCATTTAGAGCCGGGCAACAGCTGGCTGGCCGGAGGTTTTTGGTCACCCAATGCAGAAGACTTAAAACGCGTTCGCGATGATATTGCTTTCGATGCTGCGCCATTAAGAAAAATATTAAAAAGCAAATCTTTTACCGATACTTTCGGAATGCTGAAAGGTGAGCAGCTGAAAAAATCACCGAAAGGTTTTGATGCGGAACACGAAGCGATAGACCTTTTGCGTTACAAGCAATTCCTGTTGGTGAAGAGGTTTACAGATGCAGAAGTCTTGAGCATAGATTTTCTACAACAAGCCAATCAGACTTTCAAAAACATGCGCCCATTCTTTGATTATATGAGCGAAGTATTGACGACTGATTTAAATGGTATGGAAGTTTAATAAATCAGCGGACATAGAATGGTGTTGTTTGATTTAAAAAGTACTCGCTTAGTCCGCCTGAATGATCAATTTGCATAAAATCAAGCACATCTCCGGGTTTCTCCAATTGCTGCTGAGCCGTAAAACCGGCTTCATTAAAAATACTTTCTCTATCGCCGTCAATATCCAATGCAATGATTAAATGTGGAGGTGTCGCTGATGACGGGTTGTATATCCAGCCTAAATAAGCAGCTTTTACCGACGGCCTTTCTGCAAATAATTTCTTTAAAGAATTCACGATAGCTGTCGGATAATTTGCCGGCTGACCGATCTGAACCTGCGTATCCTGCTGTACCGTCATCTTTTTGTGGCTGTCTGTCAGGATAGTTCCCTTGAGCAGGCTTTCAATTTCGTGCGGCAGCAATTCTTTGCTATAGTCGGAAAAGGGATTTAAGATAAAGGTAGCACCTGTTGCGAGATTAAAAAGGTCTTCACCTTTCATTTCTAAAAACGGAACTTGTTCTTTGATCACTCCTTTGTCAAATATTCTTGATGTAGAAGAGAAGACAGGTATCCTGCCATCCTGTAAAGTTGCAATGTCAACATTGGTGTTTTCTTCCAGTACTCGCTCACCTTCCGAAATACCGGTATTGGCCGTTAAAACAACGAGCTGTTCTGAAAGCAGTTTTTTATAGAAATCCGCCCTGTAAGCTGGTTCGGCAGATGCTTTGCGTAAAATACTTTCAAGGATATTTTCCTCGTTTAAATTTTTGGGTGCAGGCTGCTGCTCTGTTTTCTTTTTAAAGATGTCAAATATTCCCATGAGTGTTACAGAAGATGCTTGTAAATCAATTTCGATCAAAGATAAATATATTCCCTTATTCCAAAATACGGATCAATAGTTAAAATTTATAGATTTTAACAAATAGATGCCATACAGGTGCGTATGTACCCGAGAACATGTAGTTATGTACTTTAGAACATATATACCTGTACCTGGAACACATGTCCGTGTACCTGGAAACACATACTCCTGCACCTGGAACACCTATGCATGTACCTGAGAATATATGCCCATGTACCTAAGGACATATACGCGTGTAGCGGGAACATGTACTCATGTATTAAGAACATATGCCCATGTACCTAAGAACATATGCCTGTGTACCGGGAACATGCTCTCCTGTATTTAAGAACATGTGCTCGTGTACCTGAGAACATATATCCATGTACTGAGAACACATGACAGTGTACCTGAGTACAGATACCCGTGTACTTAAGTACATACATCATGTAATCGAGGACAAACTAGTATGTTTCTTGATACGCAGCATGATTTTTCGCCTTAATCTATGCTTCGTGTCTCGCGATGACCTTGTTACAACCACTTATTTTTATGTGCCAGTGAAATGATTTGTGCTTTAGAGCTCACGTGCAGTTTTTCGTAGATATTGGCGATGTGCTTGCGCACGGTAAGCACGCTTACATTTAATTCCGAACTGATGCGTTTAGCATCCCAGCCGTTAATGGTATGTTTGAGTATTTCTTTTTCTCTTTCCGTAATAAATTCAGGAAATGCATTTGCATTGCTAGTCTGTGTATTTGCGACACTCAATAGTTTTAATGTCTTACGTGCAATCGCCGGACTCATCGGCGCGCCGCCGGTTTCTATTACATTTATCAGTGCTTCCTGCAAAACATTGGCAGGTTCGTGTTTTAATAAATAACCCGACGCACCTGCTTTGATGGCTTCAAATATTTTATCATCATCATCAAAAACAGTCAATACTATAAAGTGAATATTCGGATATAAGGACTTAGCTATTTGTATCGTTTCGATACCGTCCATTTTCGGCATCTCCAAGTCCATGAAAATGACCTGAGGTAAATTATTGTGCGGCAATCCTTTCAGTTGCTCCAGGCAGTCATTTCCTTCCACAGCAACAAACACCAGCTTGGTATCAGTCATATCTTTTACTTTTTGTAAAAACATGTTCCTGTTGATGGCATTGTCTTCTGTTACTGCTATTCTATAACTCATGGTTGTTGTTTGTTTAGTTAGTATCATTTCGACGGTGTGAAGCAATCTTATATCTACGTGCATAAATTGCTTAGTGCCCTGCAATGACGCTGCTGCTTTTCATTTGTAATGACAATCAAAATTATTCATCTTTCTCTACAAAAAATATAATTAATTTGTAGTAGGAGTGATGATGACTTTTGTTCCTTTATTTTCATTCGGCTGCCATTGAATGATCCAGCCAACTTCTGCGCCTCTTGCCTGCATGTTTGCCAGCCCGTTGCCGCCTTCCTTTATTTCATTGTTGCTTTCGCTGATACCGACGCCATCGTCTGCAATAGTAACATACCAGTCATTGCTGCTTTTCACATCAATATCTATTCTACTGCAGCGGCTATGCTTCAATGCATTGTTAATAGCTTCCTGTATAATGCGGTATAAGTGATAAGCATGCGACGCGCTAAATTCAATATCATTGTCGATATCTTCAGTGACGTTGAATTCTATATCAGGAAAGCTTTTTTGAATCCTGTTGATGAGCAGTTTTATACGGTCGCAGATAGAAGTTAAAATGATGACATCTTTCTTTAATACCCAAATGGTATCGCTCAATTGCGACACAATTGCCTGCGAATTACTGCGCAGTTCATTCATGGCTACTACATTTTCTTCATTCTGTTTATCTATCTTAATATGATTCAGGTTGGAAGCAATGGATGCCGCATACACACCTAAGTTGTCATGAAGATCTGCTGCGATCCTGCCGCGTTCCTTCTCTTCTGCTTTCGCGACTTCCTGCTGTGTGAGCCACTTATCTTCTTCAATTTGCTGCTGCAGTTTGAGTTCCTGCCTGCTTTTGTAACTCCAGAAAAGTATGGCGAAAATAATAGCCAGTGCAGCCAATAAACCTATCGAACCATAGAGCAGGTTATTCTTTTTAGATAAGTCTAATTGCTGCTGAATGATAGTGTTTTCTTTTTTCTGTGTTTCGTATTTTACCTGCATATCCGCTATGGCATCGGCAGCATTTACTTCATATAAAGTATCTTTTATGGATATGAGTTTCTGCAGCATTTCTCCATATAATATAAGATCGCCTTTTGCTTTGTAGCTTCTCGACAGTCCTAAGAAATAGTGCAGTCGTATGATAAGATTGGATTTATTTTTACTGGATAGCGAAGCTCCATTGATAGAATCATCATATGCCAGACCATCTTTGAAGACTTTGATAGCTTTATCATACTGGCCGGAACGATTGTATAAATTTCCTAAAGCTAATTGTTCATTAGAGAAAACAATCTCGCCTTCTGTTTGCTTGCGGATCTTCATGGCTTCAAGCATAATCGTTTCTGCTTCTTTGAATTTCTTAGCAGTTTTAAAATTATTGGACAGGTTCAATAAGGCATTACATAGGTAGTACAGGTTTTCTATTTTCCTGCTGATTGGAATGGCTTCCTGTGTATAGAATTTTGCAGAATCTGATTTTCCTATCCATTCATTGACCATCGCCATATTGATATATGACACAGCATTTTCCGCCTGGTATTGCTGCCGCTTTTCTGTAATCGCCAGTGATTTTAGGTACCACTGATAAGATTCATCTACCATGTCTCTGTTGTAAGCGATTTCGCCTAATGAGTTGTAGCTGGTGGCAATAACGGAAGTGTCTTTGTATTTTTCAGCAAGGCTGATGGTATTATAAATGATGGAAACAGCCTCTTTATAATTTGAAGAAGCAGTATAGCAATCACTTTTTAAAGCAGACAACCTGAAGAATATTTTACGTTCATTTGCTTTGCTTACGGAAAATTTCGGCAGTTCTGCTTCGACAAATTTAAGTGCTGTGTCTACCATGTCAAAACGCAGGTATGCATTGGCGAGTGCAATATGGGCTAAGCCTTTACTTTGTTTATCTTTATTTGCGGATAGTTGTAGGGCGCGTAATGCGTATTGTTTTAAACTGTCTTTGTGAATACTTTGATGCTGCTCACACAATACTAAGATCGCTTTTAGTTGCTCGTCGCTGTCTTTTGCAGCGTTTACTTTCTGCAGCAAACTGTCAATAGTTCTTGTCTGTGAGAAAACCATATTGCTATGCAGCAATACTATAATGATTAGTATTTGTCTGATGGTTTTCATTAAGGTTCTGTCTATTAAAGATATTAAATAAAAAGCTAATACAATAAATAAAAACTGCCGAATAAAGATATTCGGCAATTGATTTTATATTTTATCGGAAGAAATAAATTTAGTTGATGAAGATCTTTTTTGAGATATTAAAAGATGCATTGGAATAATTAACAACGTAAACTCCGACCGGATATTTTAATGGTATTATTTCGTCTTTGGAAATTACTTGTTTGGAAAGAAGTTGTCCGTTTAAATTATAGATTTGAAGTATTCCGTTTGTATCTACATTGTCGATCTTTAGTGCATTGTTATTATCTCCTAAGAAAGTCAGGTTTGTTTTTGATAAGACATTGTTCCTGGTGCTTGTTAGCACTACATTCATTACATCTGACACTAAGTATGAAACAATCAATCCTGTATCTTTTTGCGCCTGCACCACATAATTCCCGGAAGACGGACTGAAGGTTAATCCGCTGCCGGCAAAGGTTGCGGTTGTATCTTCAATTTTATACCATTTATAATTGTATAAATTAGGAATGGAATCTGTCTTTAATTCACCGCCTTCTAATCTTAGCTTTGGACGTGTTGATACGTTCCAGTATGTTCCTCTTGACTGATAGGAAAACTGCCCGATTGGTCCGAATAATTCGGCAACTTTTGTATTGGAAGCAGTATCAATGATCTCGTTGATATTATTATTGGTGTTGCACGAAAACAAGCCTCTGTTGATGATGCACATGCCGTTAACATAATCAACGCTGCCAAGTGCGAGGCTGATACATTCAGGTGTTACTTTATGCTTATAAACAACATTCGCGGTGTTGTTGCTTTCGTTGATATCATAGAGAATAGCTTCCATGTAAGGATGTGCGGCATCACCATTTGAGAAAACAGAATACAAGCCATTTTCTGCCTGGTAAAAATCATGCTGTAAAAAATAACGGTTAGTGTCTGCGAGTTGTATCGCTGTGGTGTCTTTGCCGCTTAATTTAAACATGATGCCGCCGGTTTCCCTGTTGATCTTTCCGCAGCCGATATGCCTGAAGCTGTATAGGATATTTCCGTCGTTTGCCCATCTTGCAGAATTTCCGTGGCTCCAGTTTAAGCGGGAACCATAAGAAGTGCTTGAGTTCCTGTATTCATAATACATTTCACATACGGAAAGATGTTCTAAAGGATTCCATACAAAAACAGGTGTGTTATTGGAATCTAAAATCACAATGTAAGTAACTACAGCTTTTATGGTCGTATCAGCAGGATTGTTGGATAAGCATCTTGCATCTATTGTTTTGTAAATATTGGCCATCAGCATTTTCTCACCTCTTTCATTATACCTGATATCATGCAAATCCACCATGCTTTGCGCGCTGTCTATATTGTAAGTGATCCGGTTTATTGTAGAATCTACTAAGGTTATACTTGAAGTGTCAAATGCAAAATATCCAATATATGGCGGTGCCAGGTTTCCTTGGTAATAAGAAGCACCAAATGATGCAAACCCGTTTTTCTGCAGGTTGAAATCTAAAAAGAAATCAGATTCATTGAAGGTTGCATTGCTGCTTGCATGTTCACCTGCCAAATACCATAAAGGCGGAAACGGCTGCGCAGCATGTACTATTTGCAATGAAGTCGGATAATTATTAGGATGGTTTGGAATAGCTGTGCTGATAAAATCCTTGGTGCTTAGTAAAATGTTCAATCCCTGAACCTTAGTACTGTTGTATATATTTGATTGAATCGGAGCAATTCGTTCAAGCTGGGCCGATGCGTTAAAAAAAAATATTGTAAGCAGTATAACAGTAAACAAGTTTTTCATCGCATGCTTCTTTATCCTAATAATGTTGCTTTTACGGTTTCCAGTACATCAATGACAGCAGCTCTGTCTTGTGCCTGTGCATATACACGTAATACAGGTTCCGTGCCGCTTGCGCGAATCATGGTCCAGATACTTCCGTCATTCAGGAAATATTTCCAGCCGTCAATATCTTCTTTATGTTCGATCGTGTATTTGCCGAAGTTTTTATAAGTGTCATTCTTGCAGTTAGCGATTACTTTTTGTTTTACTTCTTCCGAAATATGTAAATCATACCTGTCATAATCAAATGGACCTACAATCTCATATACTTCTGCAATAAGTTCTTTGATGGATTTACCTGTTTTTGCCATAAACTCCATTAATACCAAAGCAATCCAAACGCCGTCACGTTCAGGAATATGACCAGTGATAGCAATGCCGCCACTTTCTTCGCCGCCCACCAATACATTTTCATTCACCATGATCTCGCAAACGTATTTGAATCCGACAGGTGTTACTTCGCAAGGCAGATTATAGGCTTTGCATAATTTTTCTATTTTATCAGACACTGTAAATGAAATGGCTACTTTGCCTGTCATTCCTTTGTATTTGTGCAGGTAATGAATCAATAATAAGATTACATGGTGTGAATCGATAAAGTTGCCTTCATTATCATAACATCCGATCCTGTCTGCATCACCGTCATTGGCGAATCCAAATTCTATATCTGTTGATTTTTTAATGAGCTCGGAAAATTCTAACAAGTTCTTGTGTAAAGGTTCAGGTGCCTGGCCGTTAAAACCCGGATTTTCTTCGCAGTGCAAGTACACTAAATTAGTGGGTAATAACCTGCGTGTAATTTTCTGACCTGCGCCATACATCGCGTCGTAACCGAAAGTCATCCCTGAATTGCGGATCGCATTCATATCAAAAGATGCTTCTACATGATCGAAATACATGGTTTCCAAATCAACATATTCTAATAAACCTTTAGCGATAAATTCATCTAAAGAAGTTGCCGGAATTTCTGTTTTCTCAGGAATTAAACCTTCTACGATCGCAATGTCTGCAGGCGTAGTCGGTCCGCCGTAGTTTGATTTTAATTTAAATCCGTTGTAACTGGGCGGATTGTGTGATGCCGTAATAACAACACCTGCGTTTGTATTTAACTTTACACAGCCTAAAGAAATCATCGGTGTAGAGCAGATGCCTTTGTGTGCATAAACTTTTACGCCTTCATTACATAAAACTTTTATGGTTACTTCTGTGAAAAGCGGTCCTGCAAAACGGCAGTCGTGGCCGATCGTAATGCTTGGCTTTTCTGAGATGGATTTTACCCAAAGTGCGGTTGCCTGTGCAACGCGCGCAACGTTATCTGTTGTGAATTCCTGCGCTATAATGGCGCGCCAGCCGTCTGTTCCAAATTTAATTTGCATATTCTGAAAATTGAATTCCAAAAATACGAAAATTAATTTAAGAGTTTGACGGTTTGTAAATTGAGTTAAGCGTAAATATTAATGAATTCTATTCTTTTCGTCTTCATTACTTTTGTTTACACGGGTGTTCTGGAATTGTTTTCCTTTCTGGAAATTGTAAACTACCGCCAAGCCAAACACTCTTGCGCTGAATTTTTCTTTGTATTTAGAGTCTATATTTAAGAATCTTGTGTTATATGAATTATTCATGGTGCCGAACAGGTCGTTTCCAAAGATCCTGATCCTGAGTTTTTTGTTAAAGAAGGCTTTTGAAACGGAAATATTTACCATGCCGTTGCTTCTCATCATATCTGTCGCATCTAAGAATGGTGAAGTGTAAAATGCAAATAAATTGATCTTAAAGTCTTTTGGCAATGTAAATGTATTATCCATAGAGATATTAAACTTGTGAGAAGTCAAGTTAAACACAGCGTCGTTTACAATAGAATTATATTTGAAGAATGTGTATTGTACAGAGTAAGAAACATTCCACCATTTAAAGATATCTTTATTAATGTTTACTCCAATATTCAGATTGTTTCTTACTTTGAAATTAGACGCCTGGTAAGTGGTGATTTTTGTGGAATCGTTTTGTCTTGCTAAATATGTAAAATTGTTTTTAATATTTTCATGACCGATCATGAAGCTATAGGCATTGTCATAAGTGTATGTGATTTCCGTTACATTGATGTATTCAGATTTTAAGTTCGCGTTGCCTGTCCAAATAGAATACTGGCTGTTGTAGAACTGGAACGGATTCAGGTTCTCAAAATTCGGACGACGAATCTTCCTGCTGTAATTCAGGTTGATGTTGTGTTTTTCTTTAATGATTTTTTGGACAAATGCACTTGGGAAAAAATCGACATAATGTCTTTTGGTTTTACTGTCTAAAGTAATTGAATACTGATTTGTATTGGTTTGTTCCATACGCAAACCGACATTTGTGCTCCATCCTTTTTTCCATTCTTTGCTCCATGTTGTATAAAGCGCATTGATATTTTCGATGTATTGAAATTTGTTTGATTTCGTCGGATCATTTACATAATCATTACCTACTAAGTTCAAGAATTGAATGTCATTATTTGTTTTTGTCCAGGTAAATTTCGCGCCAATATCTATGGAATGCTTATGTTTTAAAGGCTTTGTATAGTCAATCTTTGCAGTATGCAGGTTCACTAAAAAAGGATTGTCTTGTTTAAAATCAAGGCGGCTACCTTGCTCTACATTATTAGAATCTAAGAAAGCAGTATTTAAATGACTGTTGATGTTTTGCTTGAAATAGGTATAGTCATAACTTAATTCCAATGTGCTTCCTGTTGTATCCAATTCACTTTTAAAATTAAAGTTTGCAGATGGATTGACATTTTTTCCAAGTGTATTTATTGCTGTCTTTTGAATGGCATTGATAATTCCTGTTGAGCCATCGTTTAAAATATTTAATAAAGCATCAGAATTATGTGGGTTTTTAAAGAAAACAAATTCGCCGCCAATACCGATCGTGTTTTTTTCATTGATGCTGTATTTCATATTCAAATTAGAAAAATGCCCAGTAAATAAATTTCGTTCATTGGTGTATTCATTATATTGCTGTGTAACATTTTCCTGTTTGAAATTTCTCAGGAATACTTTCTTATTATAACCTTGATTGTAACCATAGTTATAAGAACTGCTTAAGGTGAATTTTTTATAATTTACATTTAAGTTAAAACCTGTTTCCGTACTTGCATATTTATTCTGGCGATAGTTCACATATACAGAACCATTAACACCTCGAATGCTGCTTGTTTTTAACTGGATATTTAAGATACCGCCTTTCGCACTGGCATCATATCTTGCTGACGGATTGCTGACTACTTCGATCTTCTTAATATTGGAACTCTGTATTGATTTTAATAAGTTAGCAAGCTGATCTGCGCTCAGGTTTTCCACTTTTCCATTGATCATTACCTGCACTTCGCTTTTGCCGTTAATACGAATCTGGTCAGTACCGCTTACCGTAACACTTGGTACGGAACGCAGCAGGTCCATTGCTGATTCACCGCTTGCTTTGGCACTATTTTCTACGTTGTATACAATTCTGTCTGCTTTGCGTTCAATAACCGGTTTGGTGGAAACGATTTCAACACCTTTCAATACGTTTGATTCTACCTGCAATTGTGCCGTTCCTATATTTAAAACTTGGTCGTCATCACTATCTATTGTTGCCTGAACCGTATCTGTTTTATAACCTACATAAATAATTTCCACGAAATATTTTTCAGCTTTTAAGCCTGCAATCTCAAATTTCCCTAAGCTGTCGGTTGTTGTTCCGTTTAAATAAGTAGAATCGCTGTATTTATGCAAAATGATGTTTGAAAACTCAATGGGTTTTTTATTTTCATCTAAAACAATTCCTTGAATAGTGCTGCCAAACATGCTTGAACTAAGCAATAGCATAAGGCAAGATAGAAATAAGTTTTGCATACTTTTATGATTATAATTTTACCTGATTATGCTGTTGTTTGAACAAGCAGGCAGAATTTCTTTTTGTTTATTTAATGATCAGCAAAATGATATTGCAACCGGAATATTTGTTGCTACTATTTATGTTTTATTACAGAACTAAAAAGTTTTTTTGAGAAAAATTAATCCAGTCCAACATTCGATGCGCCTGAAGTATCTTCATTTACAGTTTTAGGCTTGCTGATGTATTTAATAGAAGAGGCACCGGAAGCATCTGCATCCAAAGTGCCGGAGCAATCTACAATGATTCTGGAAGCACCTGATGCTGTTGCACGCACGTTATTGCTTTTGCAATCTTTGCCTTTGTAACTAGATGCACCTGAAGCATCTATCTCTTGTGTCGTTGCATACCCTTTTACAGTAATTTTTGAAGCACCGGAAACGTCAAGATCTAAATTTTCTGTTTTTACAGCAAGTTCCAATTTTGAAGCACCGGAACCGTGTATGGTCATTTTATTTTCATTAAAAGTATAATCACTTGTAAAAGAAGAAGCACCGCTTACATAAATTGCAGATAGCGAATTCCCATAAACTTTAGCTTTCAGCGTATGTGTGTTGCAGTAGTTGCAGTTTTCAAGTTTGATAGTCAGTTCAGTTCCATTGGTTGTAACAGAAAGATTTTTCACGGCATCTTCATCAATTTCGACAGTCACTTTATTTTCGCTGCTGTGAATAAATTCTACCTGGAAAGCAGAACTTACTTTTAAGCTGTTGAATGCTTTTACAGAAAAGTTCTTTGTAATCGTTTCGTCTGAAGAAGCTAATAAAACTTGATTGAAAGCAATTGTCATTAGTATAATAAAGATTGCTTTCATAGATGTAATCGTTTTCATTGTGGTTGGTTTATTTTGATTAGTAAATTTTAATATCGCTGGTATTGCTGTTTATTTTTATAGTTGGCGAAGCATCTGTTGCCGTTTTTGTTTTTGCAGTAATATTGGTCATTGTTCCGCTTTCATTTTTTGATATATTCAGCTGTAGTTTTGGATTCTTAATGTCAATGTCGCCGTTCACATCATTTATCTTTATGTTGATAGGATTTTCAGGATTGATCTTGATCTTGTTGTCAGAATAAGTACATACAATGGTCATGCCTTTAAGTGTTTTTGCAACATCGTCAATCAATAAATCGCTGTAAGTTAAAGTAGCATTGAGTTCTTGGAGCAACGATTTTATTTTAATATCAGAATAAGTTCCGCTTGTTTTTATAGAACTTACTTTCTGTATGGTCACGTCACCGTAATTTGTGCTTAAAGATTGAATGACAGGGCAGCTGGTCAGCTTAATATCACAATAACTAGTGCTGCTATTAAGTGTATCAATGTTGTCAATAATAAAATCGCCATAACTTGAATTTATTTTTACATTACTTAAATTGCCAAGTTTCATATCCGTGTAAGAAGAGCTGATAATTGTTTTGTTTGAATTCTTTACAACACTAACATCACTATAGCTGGATGATATTTTTAAAGGCATATTTATTTCGCCGATGTTCAGGCTGCTGTAACTTAAGCTGAAATTTAACTGAGATATATTTTTAGGCAGATAGATAACATTGCTTGTACTATAATTGGCACTTTTAGAAACTTTGTCTTTTGTTTTTACGATCCAATCCCAAATGGAAGAAGATTTGTCTATGTCTACATTTGTATGGATAACCAACTTATTGGATGAACTTGTTGCACTTGTTTCTATCATTTCTTCCCAATCTTCTTTAGTGAAATTTGATTTGTTGGTCTTTAAAACAAAATCAATCCTGACATTGTCTTTTTCCCAAAACTCTACTCTAAAGCCTTCGTTCTTTGCCACTAATTCAAATGCTGAACCGGGATTTATTTTCCATTCTTTGGCAATCTTTATTTCTTTCATTGCATCTTGCGCCGCAACACCTGAAAATAAAAACATACTAACCAATATCGTTATGACTGTCTTCATTCTTAATAGATTTATCTTGTTTTTTCAGTACTTCTTCGATTCGTTCAATTAATTCTAATTTTGCCTTGTAATACTTTAAGATGGCATCTTTTATTCTTGGATTGTTTGGGTTTTTCTTCAGTTCATTCAGTAAAACAATTTTCATCGGATTATCTACATTCACTTCTTCTTCCACTTCCTTCGGTATTTCCAGTTTGGTAGAATCTAGGCTTGATAATTTCGACTGAATATCATTTTCATAAGTATTTACCTGCATGCAAAATTCTTTCGAAACACCATCAATAGAACAGATAGTGGTAGTTTCATTTTTTTGCGTATGAAAAAATGTCATTGCAAAAACACCCATTAAACAAGCTGCTGCAGCAAATCTCACTATATTATTTTTCCATAACGGAATTGTTTTTTTAGGTGCAATCTTTTGCTCTAAATTTTCCCAAAGTTTGTGCTTGTTGGTAAATTCAACATCAAACTCTTCCTTGTTCTCTTTAAAATATTTTTCTAAATTATCCATGACTGCTGTTTGATTGTAATAAAATATCTTTTAGTTTATTTTTTGCTTTGAACAATTGTGACTTTGAAGTTGATTCAGATATTTCCAGCATACTTGCGATCTGCTGGTGCGAATAATCTTCAAACATGAAAAGGTTAAAAACTACCCTATAACCTTGCGGCAATTGTTCGATCGCATTTTTTATTTGTTCAATTGAGAAATTAAAAGCAGCTTCATCTTCACTTTCTTTATCACTTTCGCTTTCATGCTTCTCATTTAATTCCTGCCATTCAATTTTTTTCTTTTTTAAAATATTTAAGCAAGTGTTGGTAATGATTTGCTTTATCCAGCTTCCGATGCTGCTTTCATTTCTAAATTGATGAATGTTATCAAATATCTTTATAAAACCATCCTGTAAAGCATCTTCAGCTTCCGTTGCATTCTGTAAAATCCTTTTACAAACGTTATACATGGCATCAGCGTATTGCATATACAACTGCTTGCAAGCCAAAACATCTTTCTGTTTTAGTTTTTCTAAAAATGTATGGTCAATATTTACCGACAATTTTTTCTTTTTACCTGTTGTTTTATTTTTCTTAATTTGATCAGATAGAATTCGTGCTGATTATCTTTTCATATTCTGTAATTATAAAACTCATTTGATTATAAAGACATTAAAAATTAAGATAGTTGCCTGATATCTTCAAAAAAATATTTTTTACATGGTTTATTAACAATATAGAATAGATTTTCCTTTATTATAACTGTATTTGAACCTATTTTTGCAGTATGCAAGATACGTTTAGACAGCAAGGATTACGCAAAAGATTGGTACAAGAATTGAAAGATTTAGGTATTAAAGATGAAAAAGTGCTGAATGCCATCGAAAAAATACCGCGTCATTTTTACATTGAAACCACTTTTGGCGATGATGCATATGAAAATAAGCCATTTCCGATTGGCCGCGGACAAACTATTTCCAATCCATATACGGTTGCTTACCAGACAGAATTGCTGGAAGTAAATAAAGGTGAAAAAGTACTTGAAATTGGAACAGGTTCGGGTTACCAATCGGCTGTTTTGGCAGAACTGCACGTGGAAGTTTATACGATCGAACGTCATCAGCCATTATCCAATAAAGCAAAAAAAGTATTGGATCATTTTAGTTATACAAATGTTAAGACTTTTTATGGTGATGGTTTTAAAGGATTGCCTCAACATGCACCATTTGATAAGATCCTGATCACAGCGGCAGCACCTGAAATTCCCAAAGAATTATTAAAGCAACTGAAAGTAAACGGTATGATGGTAATTCCGTTTGGAGAAGGCGACACTCAACAAATGATACGGATTAAACGTTTGGATAACAATGAATTTGAAAAAGAAACGTTTTCAACTTTTACCTTTGTGCCAATGCTGAAAGGTGTTGAAGACTAAATATAAATATCAAAATAAATGAAAAAAGTAATAAGTGCGGTTTTAATCAGTTTTTGTATGCATGCTTTGTGTATGGCACAAGGCAGCCTGTCAAAAAAACAGTTTGATGAATTGTGGAAGAAAGCAGACAGTTCTACGAAAATTATTGTAAAAACAGGAAATGCTACTAAAGACCTGAATGCAGTGGAGCGCAACAGCATTCAGTCGGTGGATATAAAAGACAAGACAAATTTTAATCCCAACGGAAAAAAAGTGGATACCAGCAATCTGGAAAAATTATCTACACAGCCTATTGTAAAAGGCGTTAAAGTAGAAAAAGCAAAAGAAGCAACTATCATTTTGCCTGCAAAAACAGATATTGCCAAAAAGACCGAGCCTGTAAAAGAGCCAATGAAGCCTATTGTTAAAGATGTAGTGAAAGAAGAAAAGAAAATTGAGAAACCCGAAGTGAAGAAATTGGAAAAACCGGTAACAAAAGTTGTTGAACCGGTTAAACCAGTTATTAAGAAAGAAGAAGATTTTTCTACACAGCCTGTTGTGAAAGGAAAACCGATAAACAATACACCTGCACCAAAAGCAAATAAATTTGATACCACTAAGAATTTCCGTGAATTTACATTTGAATCATCACCTGTTGTAGGAAACAATGCATCATACAATAGAAAGAATGAACCGATGCCAAAATCAAAGGAACAAATAGATGATGAAATTCCTGTAAACAGGAAGCCAAACAATACCAATGTAAATAACAGCGGCATTAATGTAAAAGAAGCATACGCACAATATGATAAAGAAGCAGATTCATTGCATACCGCAAATAAAAGAAAGCTGGACAGCATTATGAAATCGTTGAATATTAAAGTGCCTATCGTTATTAACCCTACTGATTTTATTGATATTTATGTGAAAGGCGGTGGCGTTGTGCTGAACAATGATTCCAAGCTGTCTGATAATATTTCAATCCTGCATACAGGCTTGGTACAACGCGAATACAAAACAAAGAACGATGGCATACAACGTTCTGAAAAGAAGATTTCTAAAGATGAATTGACAAAACTGGCGCAATATATTGTTGATATGGGTTTCTTTGACTTTAATGAAGAATATGATTGCAGTGATGATGATGCGGCTTGTAATGCACGATTAAGCAAAACACCACAAGCTGTGCCTATGCAGGTTTCATTAGTGGTAGGTTCGCAAAAAAATAAAGTGAACGTTGCTATCTATGCACCAAAAACAGAAAAGAATTGGGTGAATTATCCTTCAAATTTGGAAAAGATAATGACCGCAATCTATACGATAGTAGAGAAATAAAACTTCGATGAAGAAGCTTGCTGAACCCTTTATTTTATTGCTGTTGCTTGCAATTCAACATGATTTGCAAGCGCAAAATATCAATATCAAAAAACCGCAGGCTGAAATAAAAAAGAATACTACAAAAGATTTAAACCGTCTTGAAACAGATAAGATCAAAGCGATTTCAGTAAATAGAAATCCATCGAAAGATACACTACTACAATCTATAAAAAGCGACAGTATTGCATATGTTAAGTTGTTGAGTATGCCTGTAAAAAAGGAAGATTCAATTATCAGGAAAGTAATACCTGTAGATGTTGCAGAAGAAGTAACGATGCATAGAATAGACAGTATCATTCAATCTGTAAATACAGACTCATCTTTAAAAAATGCAAGACAAACTTCAATCCCTGAAACGCTAGTCAGAAACGAAATTATACAAAAAGCATCTGCTGATGATTCGTTCTTTTATTCGAAATATGATAAAAACGCGAAGTTTGCCGATTCAATCAGGAATGCCAATAAACATTGGTTGGACAGCACATTAAGCACATTGCCTAAAAAGAAACAGGTGATTATTCATGAAGATGATGAGATTGAAATATTTGTAAGCGGTGGTGGTTTTTACGCAGGTGTAAATCCAAAAATATATGATAGGCTGACGATTTATAATTCAGGCTTGATACACCGCGAATTTAAAACAAAACTGCAAGGCGAAATAATAGAAGAGAAGAAGCTGTCGAAAGAAGCACTGAAGAAATTAGCGCAGTTTATTATTGATATGGGCTTTTTCGATTTCAACAATCTGTATGATTGCAATCCAAAGGATATTGACTGCAAAACAAGAATGAAAAGCAAACCGGAAGCCGTACCATTAAGCGTTTCCGTGGTCGTAGGCGTCAGAAGAAATAAAACATACGTCACTTTCTTCGCACCTAAAATAGAAAGCAATTATGTAAACTATCCGACTTCTTTAGAAAAGATAGTGGAAGCTATTTATGCAGCAGCATCGCAATAATATTAATACCAATTATTACGGTGTATATTCCGAATCTGAGTTTTCTTCGTTGATCTCATTTGAATTTCCAACTGTTCCGTCTTGTAGGATGTATTCTTCACCTTCACTGCAAGAATTTTTCACTAAGCTGGAATCTGATGGTGTATAAAACTTCATTGCTTTTTGTAATCCTAATTTAGGATCATTGTAAGCTTTGCTCATAAAGAAACCAAATACCGGCATCGCTGCTTGAGAACCTTGCCCGTTTCCTGTATACAACAAGTGTATGATAGGATCATCACAGCCAACCCATGCACCTGCAACTAACTGCGGCGTGTAGCCGATAAACCAAGCGTCTGTATTTTTGTTTGTGGTTCCGGTTTTGCCGCGAACATTCAAATCACCTAAGCCAAATCTGCCTTTTAAGCTGCCACCAGTTCCACCAGGACTAACAGGTCCAAGCATTAGGTCAACCATTTTATAAGCCGTATTGTCACTGAATACTTCTTTCATTTCTGTTGTGAAATTTTGGATAACATTGCCATCTTTATCTTCTATGCGCAGTAAATACTGAGGCTTTGTACAAATACCTGCATTTGGGAAAGTACTGTATACAGCCATCATCTCTTCTAAAGAAATATCCGAAGCTCCTAAGCAGATAGGTGCATAAGGCGGCAAATCAGATGTAATACCCATTCTTCTGGATAAGTCAATAATTGCCGGCACACCAAAGTTCTTGGTAATATATGCAGCTACTTTATTGTTAGAAGTTTTTAAACCTTGTTTCAACGTTTGCGGACCGCCGCTTCCACCTTTTGGCTGCCAGTTTCCAATGCGTATATTTCCCGGTGTAACAACCATACATGGTGACCAGCCATTGTCTATTGCAAGTGCATATACAATTGGTTTGAATGTTGAACCAACTTGTCGTCTTGTATTTATATTGCAATGGTCAACCTTGAAATATTCAAAGTTAGAACCGCCAACCCAAGCACGTACATAACCTGTATAAGGTTCCATTACCATAAAACCAACCTGCAAAAATGATTTATAATATTTCACGGAATCCCAAGGTGTCATAGATGTATCTCTCATACCTTTGTAAGAATATACACGCATTTTGTGCTTGTCTGTCTGGAAATTATTTAAGATTGCATCTTCACTTAAGCCTTGGGCTTTGAGTGCGGCCCATCTGTCCGTGTATTTGCACGCAGTTTTTAAGATGCGAATGCCTTGTTCTGTTTTCCAAGGATTCCAGCCGGAACGGAATTGAGCATCTAATATTCTTTGATGGCTTGATAAGTGTTGTATGGCAGCTTGCTCAGCATATTTTTGCATGCGTGTGTTGATGGTCGTGTATATCTTTAAACCATCTGTGTAAATATTATAATTTGTACCGTCAGGTTTTTTATTTTCCTTGGCCCATTTCTTAAGCTGCTCTGCCACCACCATTCTAAAATAAGGTGCTAAACCATCATTGGCAGATTCAGGATGAAAGTCTAACTTGATAGGCTTGTCTTTCATATCGTTAAATTGCGCTTCCGTAATAACACCTGTATCTTTTAATTTTCTTAATACGGTTGCCCTTCTGTCACGTGTTCTTTGTTCAAATCTTCTCGGATTATAGTAAGAAGGATTTTGCAGCATGCCGACAAACATAGCTGCTTCTTCTATTGTTAACTCTTTTGGTTTTTTGTTGAAATAAATACGTGAAGCACTTTCTATTCCAACAGCATTATTTATAAAGTCAAAAGTATTAAAATACATGGCGATAATCTCTTCTTTGGTATAGCGACGTTCTAACATTACTGCAATAACATATTCTTTTGCTTTTTGCATCACTCGCTGAAAGATGTTCTTCGATCTTGAGTGAAACATGTTTTTTGCTAGTTGTTGTGTAATAGTACTGCCGCCACCTTTACTGCCTAAGCCTGATAATACAGCTAAAGTTCTTTTAAAATCAATTCCTGAATGATTGTAAAAACGTTCGTCCTCATTTGCTACTAAAGCCTTAGCTAAATAAGGCGGTAACTCATCAAAAGAAACATTGCTTCTGTTATTAACATAATATTTACCAATTAAAACAGAATCAGCAGAATATATTTCTGAAGCTAAATTTGAATTAGGATTTTCTAGTTCTTCAAAACTTGGTAATGCACCAAAAAGACCAATTCGTACTAAGGTAAAAAATAGAATAACGCTTAAAACACCTGCGCCAAAAAGTTTCCATAAATTTTTAGGTTGTTTCAACCATGCTAATATTTTGTTCATTACTTTTTGATATAATTATTCATGAAAAATGCTGCATACTTATCTAAGTCTTCAGGCTGTTTTATCCATTTAAAGTTAGACGGTGCAATGACATAATAGTTAATGGTCTGCAGGTTTGTGCCAGCCGTTATCATACTTGATTTTTCTTGTATTAAATTTAAGTATTTCATTCCGTCGGTGATGCCGTCAAATCTCTTGAGCTGCAACACAGCAAACCCGTTAAGGAAGATCGGATTCACCTTTATCTTCATATCATCGAAATGTTTTTTATTGAACTTCTGAACATTGCTTACTACATCAGAAATATTTACATATTTATCATTGATCTGTACAAGCACCCATAAGTTTGTCGTATCTACAATGAATTTAGAAGTGATGGTGTCTATCACTTTCGGTGTGGTATCTTTTACAGGAATATTGAAAGTGCTGTCTTTTAAGTTACTTTCAAACTGAATGTAAGATATCAGGTATTGCTGTGCCTTTTCCTTGATCTCACCATCAGGATATTTCGTGATGATGTTGGTTAACGCAACAACATACGCATCAAACTTTTTTGTTTTACCTAAAGAAACCGCTTCCAAAAACTCAAATTGTGGAATTTCAAATGCGGATGGATATTTCTTTGAAGCGATAAGCTTGTTCTTGATAACTTCATCATATTTCGCATCTAAAAATGCCTGGTAAGTAGCAGCATATAAAGTAGCAGCAGTTTCTGCTGTTTCACCATTTGCTTGTTTATCTGTTTTGTTCAAAGCATCAGCAACTTCGCTTTGCGGATACTTTTCCAAAATATAATCTTTCTCTTTTTGCGCTAACCCTGTCAGGTTTTGTTCCAAGAAACTTAAATATTTATAGTAATGAACTTTCGCATCATAATCACTATTTGGAAACCTGCGCTCCAATTCATCAAAAGCCAATTTTGCTTTTGGTAAATTATTCAAATTGTTCTTGAAGATCTCACCGGTTCCGAATAAAGCATTGGCGATCTTACCATCAGAAACCAAGAAGTCAACCTGTGTTTTGGGAATCTGTAAAGTGTCATTCGCAGGAGTATTGTTATTATTTGCTGTTGACGATTTTGTTTTTGGCTTTGAGCCAATTGTCGCGGCACTTGTATCAACAGTCGGATTGCTTGGCAGATCATCAAAGATACCTGATTTATTACTTCTTCTCCAGTTAGGTTCTAACTTTCTGTCGCCCCAAATCCTGATGAAATCATTATAACCTTTACTTTTTGTTTCAGGATTGTAGAAATACCAAAGTCCGTTGGAAATAGCATCTTCCGGAACAAACGTAGTTTGCTGAAAACTGTTTTCGCCACCTTCAGAACTGAACTGTGATTTTTTCTTATCTGCTTTTTCCTGCTTAGCTTTTACATCTGCTAAATAAGCTGCTAATTCTGTCTTGCTCATTTTGCCTAAACGCTGTAAACTGTCTTCTACATGAATCGTTTGCGCATATGTAGCTAACTGATTTAAGATATCTTTTCTGCTGACGATCTTGTCATAATTTTCAAAAGTTTGCGGTAAATAGGCGATAGCACTGTCATAATAAATTGCTGCCTGGAAATAAGATTCTTTATCGAAATAGATTTCACCTAATTTTAAGAATGACTTTCCTTTTTGTTCATTGTTGCTGATAGATTTTTTGATAGACTTTTCTAAAAAGGCAATAGCGTCTGCGGTGTCTTTTTGATTGTAATGATAACTTGCTATTGTGTACAAGACTTCGTCAGCATGGTCTTTATTTTTACCAAACTTAATTAGCTTTGAAAGCATCTTTACAATATCCTGGTCAGCCAGATCCGGATTCTGGCTGTATAATTTTGCCAGTTGTATTTGCGAAAACAAATTCAGTTCTTCCGTTTTTGTATGCTTTCCTGCTTTTACATAATAATCTACTGCATCAGCCGGTTGATTATTTTTATCGTACAATTGCGCCAGGATATATTCGTAGTAAGCTCTGTCTTTTTTCTTTTTGAAATAAGCCATTGCGTTTTCCAGCTCTTCGATCGCCGGTGAATAATCATTTCTTCTGATGTTATAATAAGCTTCGATCAGGTAGAATTCTCTGCGCTGCTTTTTGGTGAGTTTGCGCAAAGCTTTTCCATACGAGATCATACTTTTAGCATCTGCGTAATTGCCTAACTCTATGAGTGATTTTGCCATCCAAACAATAGCTTCAGGTCGTGATGGCTTGTGTTTTATTTTTTCCCAAAATGTAAGTTTGTCCAGCTTCGCTTCTTTCTTCGCATCCAAACTATCCAATGGTCTTTGATTAGTTCTGTTGCCTGTCGAGTCAATGTAATAAGGATTTTTTACGTACTGGTCACCAAGCATAATGTAAGGCGATTTGGTATCGTATTTCGGCTTTGGTGCATTTTTTACAGTTGTATTGGCATTCAAAGTTGCAGAATCTATTTTGGTGGATTTTGCTTTTGCCTTTGCCAATAATTCAGGTGGAATTTTTTTGCCTTTCTTTTGTAAAGCGATGATCTTCTTTTTCGCTTTTATAATTTCTTCAATTTCCTTTTTCTTTTTATCAACTGCAGCCTGTTGCTTCTCTCGTGCAGTTTCTGCCTTTTCTTTCGCTTCTTCCTGTTGTTTTTTATATTGAAATTCGATAATGGATTTTTTCTTGCCTGCGGCTTTTTCTAATTCTTTTTGACGCTTGCGGATATACTTTAAGCGGTCCTTATTGCTGAATTCCAATTTGTAATTCATCTTTCCGGGTTTCATGGTCGTTACAATGAACTGGAAAGTAATTAACGAAGTATCATATTGCTTGCGCAAAAACTGAGATTTTCCTAAAAGCAAAAATGCATTATCGCGCCATCGGCTGTAATCGTGTAATTGCAGCACCAAGCCTGTTTTTTTTGCAATTGTTTCCAGGTCGCCTGTATAGGAAGAAAAGTCTGCATCATCATGAAAATAGAAAGGTAAGAGCTTGTTATAATCGATTACTCTTGTAAACTCATAATTGTGTTTTATTTCTTTGTACAGTTCACTTGCATTGAAATACATGTTGTTACGGGTTGTCAGGTCACCCCATGCACGTTTAACAATATTAGGTTTCTCGTATTGAGATTTAGTTTTTTTCTTTTTCTGAGCAAATGAATTTGAAGCAAAAAAGAAGAAACAGAGTGATAATAAGAATAGTTTTTTAAACGTTGATAGACGCATGCTCGTTTTAATTACCTAATTTTAACGCAATTTCCTAAATTTATTTTACTTATTAGAGTGAAATTGATTTAATTAGTGTGAAATGGCTATAAAAAAACCAGATTGGAACAAGTTACGGGAAAAGTTGAAAACTATCTATCGTTTCCAGATTGTAGATGAAAAAAGCTACGATGTTAAATTGGTATTGGAACTCAACAGGATGAATGTAATCGTAGCAACCGGATTATTACTTTTCTTTTTTACTGTCTTAAATTTCCTGTTGATAGCTTTTACACCTTTGAAGCAGTATATTCCGGGTTATGGTTCATCTTCAGGCAGGAGCGAAGTTGTAAAAATGAGCATTAAAGCCGAAGAGTTGGAAGAAAAGATGAATGCGCAGCAAAAATACGTCGTAAACCTTCAAAATATTCTGAATGATAAAATCGTTGTTGACGAAAAAAAATCCAACGGCAAAAAATCTAAAGTAGATACAGGAATTCTGAGCATAAAAACAACAGATGAGTCACAGTTTGTGAAAAATATAGAAAAAGGCCTGCAAAATGCCGAATTGATGGAAAATGTGCAGGATACCAAAACAAGCGTACTAAATAACCTGGTTTTGCAAAAACCTGTAAATGGCAAAGTGCTCAGCGCTTTTTCTGAAAAAAACAGCACTACAGCGTTTTCAGCTGCAGCAAATGAAGAAGTAAAAGCAATACTTTCCGGTAATGTAATCATGGTTGGAAATTCTGCTGAAAATGGCAATTATATTATTGTTCAGGCTGAAAATCAATTGGTTTATATATTAAAGAATAATAGCAATATATTAAAGAAAACAGGTAACTTTGTTAAAGCAGGCGAAACCGTTGCTATTGCAGGCAAAGATGGAAATACAAAAAATTATATTTCCAGGTTAGAACTTTGGTACAAAGGTCAGCCGATTGACGCTGTAAAATTTATAAAATAAAACTATGTTCTCTAAAATTGCACCCAAAAGCAACCTCGAAACGATGGTTGCTAATAAAATAAATGAAGGCACTACTATTAATGGTGACATTGTTGCGCAGACAGACCTGCGTATAGACGGCAAGATTTTAGGAAACATCAGTTGTGCATCCAAAGTAGTGATTGGTGCATCAGCACAGATTGCAGGCAATATCAAATGTATAGACTTAACCATTGAAGGAAAAATCAAAGGCAATCTGGAAGTAGATGGCGTTTTGTTTTTTCGCACCACGGCAGCTTTCGAAGGCGATGTAAAATATAAAAAATTAATTGTGGAAGAAGGTGCTGCAATTACCGGCTCTTTAGTAAATTTGACTACCGTAACCAAACCGATACAAGCAGCTCAAAATGGACAAACCGTCGCAACCATCCAACAACAACCAGCCTGAAAATGATGCCAGGAACTGGCTCACTTATTCGGGAATGGCGTTTGAATTCTTTGCAATCATTGCCATCTTCACAGCTCTAGGATATTTCTTAGATAAAAAATTTCAAACAAAACCCATCCTGGAAATTGTTTTGTTACTGTTAGGTTTATGCGCATCTTTTTACAGGATCTTTAAACAGTTCAAATAGCATGAAGTGGCTGCTTTCTCTTTTGTCAGTAACACTGTTTTTTGTTGTGTCCAGCTTTTTTATTCCAAAACAACTGGCGTTTGCATACCGCTTTATGACCTTAGGAATGGCAATGGTTTCCTTCCTTTTCTATCTGATTACCGTAAAAAACAGTCCGAAAAATATTGCAGGAAACCTGCTGGCGATTATTGTCAAATTCATGCTGTCCTCACTGGTTTTTATTGCTTATTTCGTAGTTACACACTCCAAAAACAAAACAGATTATTATTTCTTCATCGTGGCATATCTTTTGTTCTCTGTGGTTTGTTATGTAGGCGCGTATTATTACAGCAAAGGCCTGGAGCAGCCATCATAATTTGATTTTCTTAGCATTTATAAGTAGATTTGATAAAACAAACGTATGTCCAAAAGTTTCCTTTTACCCATTATTTCATTGTTGTTCTTAGCGGTTCTGACAGGTTTCAAACCACCCAAAAACACTTATCCCAAAAACGATATTTTATATTCAAAATATGGCGGTGATGTTGAAAAGATGATGACTGAAGAGCGCAGGCTCGATTCTATCGAACATCCTTATTTATACGAAGTAAAAGTAGAGAAGAAAGATACATCTTCTTTTGATGATGAATCCGTGATTGTAGAAAAAGCCCAGATAATGCCGCAATTTCCGGATGGCGAAAAAGGCTTGAAAGAATATATCGCATCAGGTACCGCATTTATACCAGATACATTGGTAGGTAAAAAAGCAACGGTAATCGTTAAGTTCTATATAAGCTTTTTAGGTGATGCAAAGAATCCGGTTATTGTCAAAACAGATAATCCGTCCTTCGACCTGCAAACCATCATGCTGATCGACGGAATGCCTAAATGGACACCCGGAAAAACCAATGGAAAAGAAGTAAACTGCTACATCACCATGCCTGTAAAATATGGACAATAATGAGCGATTCAGACAAAAATAAAAAGAGAAAGCGTAGTGATAAACTACGCTTTCTCTTTTTATACTAAAGTGATTGTGATTATTGCGTAACGATTGGAATAATACCGCGAATACCCATGTCCACCACCGAATCTAAAGGCGCATTTGCATTATTGCCGTCAACAGGTTCATACAATCCATCCACACGTTTTTCTTTCCACTCAAAGCTTTTGTTCGTAGATAAAGAAACAGTAACAATGATATCATTAGTCTCGTTGCCGGTGATAGTAATGGGTGAAGTAAATTTACCTGTCACCAAACAAGAGCCTGGCGGAATACCTAAAGCTCCGGCAAAAGGATTTACAACCGTAGTTCTTTGGTTAGAAGGCGCAGACCATGTAATAGCCGGCATCGTACCGACAAAAGGTACATTATATGATTTTACAGCACCCGAACCTTGCAGTAAATTACCATTAACAGTAATGTTTTCACCTCTTAAACTGTAATTGGTAACATAAGTGTTAAAGCCTAAAAATGAAGCAACCTCACCATTGAATATAAAAGGAACACCACCATTTACATCATTTCTTCTGTAAATCATTTTTATATCATAATTCTGGTAGGCTAATGAAATACGCAGCCATTTATAAGTGCCTTTTATTAAGTTCTTTAACGGAACAGAATAAAATTCTTCGCCTTCACCTTTTACTATAGACTTGGAAAAATCAATCGCCTTATCGCCGCCGGTAGTTACTTCATTATTTCTGTACAAAACGTTAGAAGCTACACTGAAAGTTGACAAAGAATCAGGAGCCAGTTCAATATAGTGCGCGCTCATACTATGGAAAACAGGCGATTGCGCTGCGTTTTCTGCAGGAATCGATGCTGTCTGTGCTAAATTATTCAACCTTGTTTGCGTCGAATCAAACTTAAATTTGAATATCAATTTTGGTCCGGTAGTATCTTCCTTTTTTTTGCAGGCAGCGGCCAATATCGTTATCGCCGTTAATAAATAGATTATTTTTTTCATAAAAAAACTGTTTAAAATGTGGTGTAAAATTACAAATTATATGCTAAATAAAAGTTGTGCGTTTTGCGTGGTAATGCCGGCAATTTCATCCAACCCTTTCTCATATACAGAGCTTAACGTTTCCGCCACCAGTTTAGTATAAGCACTTTCATTTCTTTTGCCGCGATATGGGACCGGCGGCAGGTAAGGAGCATCGGTTTCAAGAACAATCCTGTCTAAAGGAATATGTTTTAAGGTATCACGTAAGTTAGTATTTTTATAAGTCACCACACCGCCAATGCCAAGGTAAAAGCCAAGTTTAATAACTTCATTCGCTTCTTCCAGGCTGCCTGTAAAACAATGAAAAACACCTTGCGGATTTTTCTTTCTTTTCTTCAATATTTCTATTAAAACATGTGTAGATTCTCTTGCATGAATAGCTACCGGTAAATGCTTTTCAATCGCCCAATCGCACTGCAGTTCAAAGGCTTCTTTCTGTATGTCCAAAGTAGATTTGTCCCAGTGCAGGTCAATGCCGATCTCACCAACTGCAACAAACGGATGTAAGATTTGAGATTCTAGATTTGATACTTTATCTTTCTCATTACTCATTTTTCTTGTCTCCTCATCAAACAAGTATTTTCTTACTGTTTCTAATTCGCTTTTATAAGTATCAGGTTTTACATAACAAGGATGCAGCCCGATCATAGGCAAAATATTTTCGGGAAACTGTTTTACCAAGTCTAACATCGGTTCGATTGTAGTGGAATCTACATTCGGAATAATCATCTTGGAAACATCATTTGCAATAGCACGTTCAATCATGGCTGTCCTGTCTGCACCGAATTGTGCTTCGTATAAATGGGTATGTGTATCAATTAAAACCAAATCTTAAAATTATGTAACAAAAATAGGTAAAATGGCAGTTTTGTTCGTTTTATGGACTTTAACTTTATAAAAAATTATTGAATGGATACAATAAAGAATTTGGGATTAAATTTTAATGGCGATAAAAATGTAGCACTAGATACCTTATTGGCGAATGGATTGCAATATGTTATAAAAATTGCAATAGCTGTATTTATTTTGGGTATCGGGTGGTGGCTGATCAGCAGGTTTTTAGTTTTCCTGGACAAAAGACTGGAAAACACTAAAAGATTAGATACAACGATAAAATCTTTCATACGCAACTTTATTCATATTGCTTTACGTGCCTTGTTAATATTGATTGTCCTGAATGTTGTAGGCATTCAAACCACCTCAATCGTTGCTATTTTAGGTGCGGCATCTTTCGCGGTAGGCCTTGCATTGCAAGGCAGTTTAGCCAATTTCGCAGGCGGTGTGCTCATTCTTATTTTTAAACCATTTAAGATCGGCGATGTGATCGAAGCACACGGAAAAGTAGGACGAGTTAGGGAAATCCAATTGTTCAATTCCATCATGGTGACAGGCGATAATAAAACGGTGATTGTTCCCAATAGTAAGTTAACCGGCGAGATACTGACTAATTATACAAAATTAGGAAGTGTTCAAACAGATATAGAATTTAAAGTGAAGGCAAATGTAGATATTAACATTGTAAGACAAGAAGCAAAAGCTTTATTATCAACTATGCCTGAAGTGCTGACAAATCCTGAACCTGCCGTCTTCCTGCAAGATTTCGACAATGACAAAGTACAACTTATTTTGCGTTTCAATATAGCCGTAGGCCATAGCACTGAAGTTACTTTTAAAGTGCGTGAACAGGTTTATTTTTTAGTAAAGAAATTAGAGAGCACAGGTGCCATATCTGAAGAAAATCACGATAAATTAAACTTAGGTGCTAATTTGGTTACAGCGAAATAGCTTCCAATTTATAATTATTTTCACTCAAAAATTCCAGCCATCTCGGCAGGCAATATTCCAAATGTTTCCATGACTTCTCATTGTCATGCAGCACGATAATATCACCAACCTTCACATCATTTATAAGATTCGTAAAACATTTTTCAGAAGCAATACTTTGGTCAAAATCACCCGGCATTAATGTCCAATTAATAATTGAAAATTGGGATTTGAGATTTGAGATTTGAGATGTTTTTATTCTTCCATAAGCCGGTCGAAACAGCCTGCCATCCTGTCCCGAAGTATTTCGGGATTGTTTCGCGTCATCCTGAACTTGTTTCAGGATCGCATCCGTTTTCACTACATCCTCCACATATGCATCCACACTCGTTTCCCAGCCGTTCAGATGCGCGTAACCATGATTACCGACAACATGTCCTGCATTTAATATTTGCAAGATGATTTCCGGGGATTGCTCCATGTTTTTACCTAAACAAAAGAAAGTAGCTTTTGCATCGTATTGTTTTAATTGTGCTAAGATCCAAGGCGTAATTTCAGGATGCGGACCATCATCAAAAGTCAGGTAAACTTTATGTTCATCATTTGGAAAATTCCAAATAATAGATGGAAATAACTTCTTTGCAATATTTGGAGTTCTGTTGAAATACACAGCGATAAGTTCAGTTTGTAAACATAACAATTTTTTTGCCTGATTTAGAGGCGCGCCTGGCTGATAATGAGGCACGCCTCTCTTTTTTACAGGCTCGCGTATGTATGATGCAGGCGCAGCTGCCTTTTTGATAGGCAATACCTATCTTTTTGATAGGCACACCTATCGATTTTGCAGGCACGCCTATCTGCCAAGATAGGCGTGCCTGCCTTTTTCGTAGGCTCGCCTGCTAATTTCGTAGGCTCGCCTATTATTTAAAGAGGCGTGCCTCATTATTGGGTACGCGCGCCTAGCTTTTAGGTAGGCGTGCGTATGTTTTAGGTAGGCGTGCGTATCTTTCCGCCAGGCACGCCTATCAATTTTGTAGGCTCGCCTATATGTTGGATAGGTAGGCCTATCTCTAAGGCAGGCGCGCCTATGGTTTAGCTAGGCGTGCCTCATTATTAGACAGGCAAGCCTAGTTTTTGAGGTAAATCGGTGGAATTTGATTATAAACAGCTCATTTTTTGTAGAGATAACTCTATGAAAATAACTTTTTTACAATATTAATGCTTGTAACATAGTGCATTTTACAAATCGAAATTGTCTATTTTTACCACGTAAACAGTAAATCATATTGGCAAACAAGCCAAATTATTAGAATTAGTTATGTCCAAAGTCAGAGTACGTTTTGCGCCAAGTCCAACCGGACCGCTTCACTTAGGTGGTGTACGCACCGCATTGTATAATTATTTGTTTGCCAAAAAACATGGCGGTGATTTTATCTTAAGAATTGAAGATACCGATCAAAACCGTTTTGTAGAAGGTGCTGAAAAATATATCATGGATTCACTGGCTTGGGCTGGCATGACCTTAGATGAAGGCATCAACGAAGGTGGCAATTACGGACCTTACCGACAAAGCGACCGCAAGCATCTATACAAGCAATTTGCAGACAAACTATTGGAAAGCGGCAACGCTTACATCGCTTTTGATACGGCCGAAGAATTGGAAAGCCAAAGAAAAGAGCATGCAAATTTTTCTTACAACGCAGCAACACGCATGCAGTTGAAAAATACATTGTCGCTTTCACAGGAAGAAGTAAAAAAACGCTTGCAGGAAAACGAGCCTTATGTGGTGCGCGTGAAAGTGCCTGAAGACGAAGAAATAAAAGTACATGATATTATTCGCGGTGCGGTATTTTTTCAATCTTCACAAATTGATGATAAAGTCATTTATAAAAGCGATGGTATGCCCACCTATCACTTAGCAAATATTGTAGATGACCACCTGATGAAGATCACACATGTGATCCGCGGTGAAGAATGGCTGCCATCAACACCGATACACGTATTGTTGTACCAGTTTCTAGGGTGGGAAAGTACCATGCCGCAATTCGCGCATTTGCCATTAATATTAAAACCCGATGGTAACGGAAAATTGTCTAAACGCGATGGCGACAGGTTAGGCTTTCCGGTATTTCCTTTAAACTGGATGAGCCCTGAAGGTGAACAAAGCACTGGCTTTAAAGAAAGAGGCTTCCTGCCCGATGCGTTTGTAAACATGCTCGCATTCTTAGGCTGGAATCCGGGAACAGAACAGGAAATATTTACGATGGAAGAATTGATAGATGCTTTCTCCATAGAACACATCGGCAAAAGCGGTGCAAAATTCGATTTCGAAAAAGCAAAATGGTTTAATGCCGAATACATCAAAAAGCTGCCGAATGAAGAAGCTGCTGCTTTAGTAAAAGAATCGGTAGAAAGTAAATTTGGAACACAGGATGCAGGATACCTGGTAAATGCAATCAGTTTGGTAAAAGAACGTTTGGTTTTCTTAAATGATATTACATCGTTCGGATATTTATTCCAGGGGACAGAACAATACGGCGAAACGTCTTTATCTAAGATCAGCAATATCAAAGATAATTTCAATGCAGATACTTTCGATGCATTTTTACAACAGCATGCAACATCAGATGCAACGACCTTAGAAGCAGCGTTAAAAGAATTTGCTACGAATAATAATATCAAAGTTGGCGATATGATGAAATTTCTGCGCGTAAGCCTGGTAGGTGAATTATCAGGACCAACTATTCCTGATTTAATTGTATTATTAGGAATCAGCGAAACCGTAAAAAGAATTAAAAACTGTTATAGTCAACTTTAATGTCATTCCCGTGAAAAAGGGAATCTCACATTAATTGCAAGCAAGTAAAGAGAGAATAAATGGAAAGTATTAAAGAAGAAAGCAAGTCATTAAACTTTATCGAAGAAATTATAGAAAACGATTTAAAAGAAGGAAAATATACATCCATACTTACACGTTTTCCGCCTGAACCAAATGGCTACTTGCATTTAGGTCACGCAGCATCCATCTGCCTGAATTTTGGCGTGGCACAAAAATATAACGGCAAAACAAACCTTCGTTTTGATGATACCAACCCGGTAACAGAAGATACAGAATATGTGGACAGCATCCAGGAAGATGTGAAATGGTTGGGCTTTGATTGGGCAAATATCTTTTATGCCAGCGATTACTTCGACCAATTATATGATTTCGCTGTACAATTAATAAAACAAGGCGATGCCTACGTTTGCGATTTGTCAGCAGAAGAAATTGCCATACAAAAAGGAACACCGACAGAAGCAGGTACAAACAGTCCGTATAGGGAAAGAAGTGTGGAGGAAAATCTGCAATTATTTGCAGATATGAAAGCTGGAAAATACAAAGAAGGTGAAAAAACACTTCGTGCGAAGATTGATATGTCTTCCAACAACATGCTCATGCGCGATCCTCTTTTATACAGGATAAAATTTGCACACCACCACCGCACAGGCGATGCGTGGTGTATCTATCCCATGTATGATTTTGCACATGGTCAATCAGATTCTATTGAACAGATTACGCATTCTATTTGTACCGTAGAATTTATACCGCACCGTGAAGTATATGACTGGTGCATCGAAAAATTAAATATTTATCCATCTAAACAATATGAGTTTGCACGCATCAATGTAAACTATACCGTGATGAGCAAACGCAAGCTGAAACAACTTGTAACGGAGAATCATGTGGCAGGCTGGGACGATCCGCGCATGCCGACGATCTCCGGTATGCGTCGTCGTGGTATTACCGCGAATGCTATCCGTGAATTTGTGGACAGGGCCGGTATTGCAAAGCGTGAGAAAGTGAACGAAATTTCTTTGCTGGATTTTTGCGTGCGCGAAGAACTGAATAAGATATCATTGAGAAGAATGGTGGTGTTCGATCCGGTAAAAGTTGTGATAACGAATTTGCAAGAAAATGAGATATTGTTAGATATCGAAAACAATCCCGAAGATGAGAATGGCGGGTATCGCCAGGTGGCTTTTACCAAAAATATTTATATAGAACGCGATGATTTTGTGGAAGCACCGCAGAAAAAAGTGTTCAAAATGGAAGTCGGCAAAACCATCCGCTTGAAAGGCGCGTTTATCGTTACCTGCGATGAAGTTATAAAAGATGCGGACGGAAATATCAGTGAAATTCACTGCACCTACCACGCAGACAGCAAAAGCGGCCAGGATACTTCAGGCATAAAGTACAAGGCACCTTGCATTGGGTAAGCGTAGACCATTCTGTAAATGTGGAGGTTAGGGAATACGACAGGTTATTTAAAGTAGAAAGCCCGGATTCAGAAGAAGGGAATTTTATAGACTACATCAATGAGAATAGTTTAACCATTTTGCCGAATGCCTATGCAGAACCTGCTTTGAAAGACGCCACCTTAGAACATCACTTCCAGTTTTTGCGTAAAGGTTATTTCTATTTAGACAAAGATGCAACTTCAGACAAGATCATCTTCAACAAAACTGTAGGCCTGAAGGATGGATTTGTGAAGAAGTGACCTTTTAAATAGAGCAGCCAGTACAATTGTGGTGTTGGTACAGTTTGAGATCAACGTGAAGTTAAAGGAAAAAAGGTTTTCAACATTTCAACTTTAAATAATCTTAAACCGCAAACATTTTTACCCACAAATGCTGAAAATCAGAAATTAGTTGTATATTTGCACTCCGAAAATAAGAAGAATTACAGTTTTTCTTATCTAAGTTCTTGTAAATAAATGACTTTTGTGCCGATGTAGCTCAGTTGGCCAGAGCAGCTGATTTGTAATCAGCGGGTCGGGGGTTCGAATCCCTCCATCGGCTCTCTTAATTTTTGTCGGGTAGATGGCCGAGTGGTTAAAGGCAACAGACTGTAAATCTGTCCTCGCGAGAGTACGTAGGTTCGAATCCTTCTCTGCCCACAAAAAAAATATCACGTTTGATTGTTCAAACAGGTAAAAGTTCTTTAACAATTATTCCGGATTTATTAAAACCGGAATTAAATTGAACGCGGAAGTAGCTCAGTTGGTAGAGCGACAGCCTTCCAAGCTGTAGGTCGCGGGTTCGAGCCTCGTCTTCCGCTCCACAAAAACTGATGCGACAAAGGCCTAATTCAATGCCTATGTAGCTCAGTGGTAGAGCACTTCCTTGGTAAGGAAGAGGTCGAGGGTTCAATTCCCTTCATCGGCTCCATTATTTAAAAAATAATGATGTATTAGTTTACATCTAAATTGTAGAATAAGTTCGAATAAATTATTAAAAAATTAAAAAAAACAAATCATGGCTAAGGAAAAATTTGTAAAAGATAAGCCGCACGTTAACGTAGGAACAATCGGACACGTCGATCACGGTAAAACAACATTGACAGCTGCAATTACGTACGTATTATCTAAAAGAGGTTTAGCAGAGAAAAAAGATTACGATTCTATCGACGCTGCTCCAGAAGAAAAAGAAAGAGGTATTACAATTAATACAGCTCACGTAGAGTATCAAACAGATTCAAGACACTATGCACACGTTGACTGTCCAGGTCACGCCGATTATATCAAAAATATGATTACAGGTGCTGCTCAAATGGACGGCGCAATATTAGTGGTTGCTTCTACGGATGGTCCGATGCCGCAAACAAAAGAACACATCTTATTAGCTGCACAAGTTGGTGTACCTCGTATGGTGGTATTCATGAATAAAGTTGACTTGGTTGACGATCCGGAATTATTGGAATTAGTAGAAATGGATATCCGTGAAGAATTGACACGCCGTGGTTTTGATGGTGATAACACACCAATCATCCAAGGTTCTGCTATCAAAGCTTTACAAGATGATGCAGAAGGTACAGCACAAATCGAAGCTTTAATGAAAGCTGTTGATGAGTGGATTCCATTACCTGCTCGTCCAATCGACCAACCATTCTTATTACCTGTAGAAGACGTTTTCTCTATCACAGGTCGTGGTACAGTAGCAACAGGTCGTATTGAAAGAGGTGTGGTTAAAACTGGTGAGCCGGTAGAAATCGTAGGTTTACAAGAAAAATCAATGACATCAACTTGTACTGGTGTTGAGATGTTCAGAAAAATATTAGACATCGGTGAAGCTGGTGAGAACGTAGGTATCTTATTACGTGGTATTGAAAAAACTGATATCAAACGTGGTATGGTAATCTGCAAACCAGGTTCTGTTCAACCGCACACTGAATTCAAATGTGAAGTTTATATCTTATCAAAAGACGAAGGTGGTCGTCATACACCATTCTTTAACAAATACCTTTCCAGCACAGTGGGATCCGAAGCTTGGAATTCACGTGACTTGAAGTCGCGGCCGCACTGACCCTATAGTGAGTCGTATTAATTTAAATCATACCAACATGGTCAAATAAAACGAAAGGCTCAGTCGAAAGACTGGGCCTTTCGTTTTAATCTGATCGGCACGTAAGAGGTTCCAACTTTCACCATAATGAAA
>JADMIO011006365.1_pt1 | contig 68392 bp, 73 predicted proteins | sample 8958161 | NCBI WGS metagenome assembly JADMIO01 (sample SAMN16585339, study PRJNA669376) | soil metagenome | isolation source: Crop rotation soil | place: USA: Cullars Rotation, Alabama | collected 2011 | reverse complement strand
GCCGCGACTTCAAGTCACGTGAATTCCAAGCTTCGGATCCCACTGTGCTGGAAAGAGATGGAAAGGATAGCAGCAGCTAATAAGCTTTTGCAACTGGGTGGAGATGGTAACCTCAGAGCCTATGAAGAAGCAAACAATCAGGCTCTCGCTGCTGCTGCTACTGGCACGGCCGAAGGCCAGGAACATTTGAGATTGTTTAAAAAATCCATCACTGCGAACATAGGTACAATAGCTCCGCAGCTAACTCACGTGGTTAAAGGTTACGAAGGTACCGTTGCCGGATTAGAGGAAAGCAGTTTCGGTGCCATGAGTGGTGCTGAAATGCAGTCACTATTAGGCGGACTGGCATCAAGAACTACTGATCCTGCTTTGTCAGCCGCTGATCGAGATGCTGCCCAGGGCGCTCTAGATTCACTGGTTATGAAGTTTAATGCTGCAGCAAGTAATGCCAACGTTAGAATAAATGCTGGCGCAGCGGAAGCGATGCTTGCCTATACTACAGGAAATACAGCTATGCTGGGCAGATTCAATCCTGATAGAGTAGCAGCTGGTCTACCAGAAGTTGATCCGGGTATCTCTGTCAGGAGGCCTGAGGCGGTAACGGCAGCAGGCGCGATAGAGGCACATCTTAGGAGCAGAGGAATTGTTCAGCCGTAGCTAGTATATTTCCTACTAGAATTTATTGCTTTTTTATAATACTTATGCTATAATATACTTATGGTCAACGGTTTGTTGGCCAGTATCCGACTTGGGAGGATTTTGACAATGGATATGGTGATCGCGCTGTTCTTTTACGGCTCGATTTGTGCCGGCGTTATAGCCTGGTTCCTACCGCTGGCCTTCGAGCACTACCAGAAGGCCCAGGAGGCGAACAACCAACTGCTCCAAGTTCTGGGGCGCCTGGAGACTGCTGAGACAGAGCACAGGCAACACCTGACTCAGACTGCGCAGCTGCACCGACGAGAGCGCTACGACAACGCTCGGAAAAGTGCTGCCTGGCTGGTCAGCGCAGTCGGACTGTTCCTGGTTGGAACAGCTCTGCTGCGTATTGGCTTCACGGCCGGGCAGACGGCGGCGCTGGTCTTCGCCACACTGTTCCTGGCGACAGCCTTCGGCCTGGCGTGGCATCTGCGGCGCAACTGGCGGCGATTTGCCGGTGCCCGGCGTGGCAGCCGTGACCTGCGGGTCTCACGGCTTCACTATGTTGGGATTGCGACCGGCCTCTTTGCCGGCTGCCTGATCCTGGCCTTCGGCCTCTGAGGAGACCGAGGTGAAAACGTCAGCGCGTCCTCCCCCAACGCCTAGCCGTACGGCTAGGCGTTGGGCGGCGGGGTTCGAGTGATCCGCTCACTCACCCTGCCGCCCTCTTCTTTTTATTACTGCAGCACCATTACGTTAAACTGTTATAATTAGATTAATAAGCTTAAGATAAACACATGGCTGTCTACAAAGTTATTCAAGACATAGAAGCTGAGGACAAACTGCTAGGGCCGTTAACTCTGAAGGGGTTTATCTACGCTTTGACGGCTGGTTTTCTGGGCTTTTTAAACTTCAAGATTATTACTATGACCGGTTTAGGCAATTACCGGTGGCTTCTGCTGCTGATTTTTGGACTGCCGATGCTGTTATTCGGCGTGTTGGCATCACCGCTTGGCCGGGAGCAGCCGACAGAGATATGGCTGCTATCACGCGTCAGGTTTTTAGTTAAGCCCAGGAGCCGTGTATGGGACCAAACAGGGCTCAGCCAGTTGGTAACTATAACCGCTCCTAAGAAGTTAGAACTGCACTTAACTAAAGAACTTAGCCAGAACGAGGTGCAAAGTCGCCTCCAAACTTTAGCCATGACCATGGATAGCCGCGGCTGGGCCGTAAAGAATGTTAGTGTTAACCTTAATCCGGTTCCTGGCTATTTGCAACAAGAAGGTGATTCTGACCGTTTGGTGGGCGCTTCCAGCATCCCACAAACAGTACCGACAGTAGATATACGGCCTGACGACGACATTTTGGATGAGCAACATAACCCAATCGCACAGAAACTACTAGGTATGGTTAAAAAGAAAGACGCTGATCATAAGGGCGCAATAAAAGAAAGGGTTGGGGCCACGCATCGCACGCCATCGAGCATTACCAATTCTACTGCCAAAAGAGGCCAGCCGGCTTACCACATCACTGAAGACGAAGGTGAACTCAACCAGAAATTTGCCGAGGCTGAGTCTAGCCTCCATAACCAGTTTCAAAAATCCGAAAACCATAGCCCTCAAACCGTCAATAACTCCGTGACAGCCAATAATAGAGCTGATAAACTGGAACTAGCCCAAAGTGGTAATGATTTAAGCGTGGCATCGATTCAGAAACTGGCTAATCGCCGATCCGATAATGAGGCGGCCGGTTCTGACGAAATAGTAGTATCTTTACGCTAAGACAATCGACGCTCAACGGGCTAGGTGCAATTAATGATTAATCATCAATGGAAAATAAATAGATGAACCCTTTAGCTAAACCTCAGGGAATACAGGCTAGGGAAAGAACTGTTGCTCCGGCTCCGCCAAGCAATCCTAATAGCACGCAAAACACCCTTCAGATTGCCGAAGTTCGGGACGGCATTGTGATAATGAACGATGGCACCTTCCGGGCTGTGATAATGTGCAAAGCCATTAATTTTGACTTGATGAGTCCCCAGGAGCGGGAAGCAGTGGAATTCAGCTATCAGGGATTCCTGAATTCGCTGTATTTCCCGATTCAGATTTTTATGCGTTCTGAAAAAGTCGACCTAAGGCCTTATCTGGAGAAATTAGACAAAATCCGCTCCCAGCAGGACAACATGTTGCTGGCACTACTAATCGAAGATTACACATCCTTTCTGGGCGCTATCGCTGAACAGACTAATATTATGGATAAGCAGTTTTACTTGGTTATTAGCTATCCAGATTTAAACCAGGATGTCCGCAACAGCATAAAACAAAGTACCGGCTTTTTTAATGGTGTCATTGATTTGTTTAGCAAAAATAAAACGCCACACGTGGTGATCAATGAAAAGGTGCTGGAAGACGCTAAAACTGAGCTGCGCAACCGCGTGCAGGCCGCGATAGAAGGCCTGCAGCAGTGCGGTGTGCAGAGTTTACCGCTGGACACCCAAGAACTAATTGAACTGTACTATAACGCCTATAACCCTGATACCGCTACTCATCAACACTTGATTAATTTTGACGACCTCACTGCTCCAGTGATTAACAAGGGGCAGGGTGAAGCGCCGCAGCCGCAGCTGGATAAGGAAACAGCAGCATGAACAAGTTCATGCAAGAAATTAGTAATCAGAAATTAGAAATTAGCCTAGTTGCTAGTTGCTATTTGCTAATTTCTGTGACTCGGAGGGCTAATGGGATTGTTTAAGAAAAAACCGGCGGCTGCGGTAGATCCAATCCAAGCCCAGGAAGCACGTCAGGTTACAGAAGTGCAGTCAGCTTTTCAGAAGGGTATCACAGCCTTACGCGACTTCGTAGCGCCAAGCTCTTTACAATTTTATGGTAACTATTTCCAGCTGGGAACGCGCTACGCCCGCACTTATTATGTCTACGGCTACCCGCGCCAGGTTTATACCGGCTGGTTGTCCGGACTTATTAACTTGGATGAAATTATTGACCTTTCGATGGTGGTCCAGCCAGTCCGCACGGAAGTTGTTCTGAATAATTTACGCAAAAAAGTATCCCAGCTTGAGGCCGGTATTCAAATCGACAGCGAAAAAGGGCGGGTGCGCGATCCGGGCAAACAAGCGGCTATCCTTGACGCTGAAGAGATGCGTGACAAATTGCAGGTTGGCGAAGAACGCTTCTTCCGTTTTGGATTTTATTTTACGATTTATGGTAACTCATTGGAGGAGTTGGACGTTATAAGCCACCGCGTAGAATCACTTCTAGGCCAACAATTGGTCTACTCTAAAGCCGCAACCGCGCAGCAAGAACAAGGCTTAAACAGCACTATCCCGCAGTTCGTTGACCAGCTGCAGATTTACCGCAATATGAATACCGGCGCCATTTCTACCAGTTTCCCGTTTACTTCGGCCGACTTAACCCAGGAAAACGGTATTTTATATGGCATAAATATGCACAATTCCGGTTTGGTGATATTTGACAGGTTCAGTTTGGAAAACAGTAACAGTGTAGTATTTGCTAAATCCGGAGCCGGCAAGAGCTTCACTGTCAAACTTGAGGCCTTACGCTCGATGATGTTTGGCGCCGAGGTTTTTATTATCGACCCGGAAAACGAATACCAGAAAATGTGCGAGGCCGTTGGCGGGGCCTATACCCGCCTGAGCCTGAACAGCGCGACGCGCATCAACCCGTTCGATCTGCCTCAGGTAGTTGATTCCGAAGAAGCTGATAACGCTCTCCGCAGTAATTTAATTACATTGCACGGATTGCTGCGCTTGATGATGGGCGGCGCCCAGGCCGAGATGCAGGGCGTCAACAGCGCGATTGTGCCGGCGCTCAACCCGGCGGAAGAAGCCGATCTTGACTCAGCGCTAATTGAAACCTACGCCAAAGCCGGCATTACCAACGATCCGCTGACCCACGGGTCGGTACCACCAACAATTGGTGACTTATACGACACCTTGCTGCACATGGGCGGTACCGGCCCGCAGTTGGCCCAAAGATTGCGTAAATATACCAGCGGTACTTTCGCCGGTATTTTTAGCCAGCAGAGTAACGTCAACGTTAACAACCAGATGGTGGTCTTCAATATCCGCGATCTGGAAGACGAGCTGCGGCCGGTGGCCATGTATATTGTCCTGAATTTTATCTGGAATAAGCAAAAATCTGATAAGAAGCGGCGAATTCTAATTGTGGATGAGGCCTGGCAGTTGATGCGTTACGAGGACAGCGCCAACTTTATGTTCAGCCTGGCCAAACGCGCCCGTAAATATAATTTAGGGCTGACCACCATCAGCCAGGACGTTGAAGACTTTATGGCTTCACGCATGGGCCGGGCGATTGTAGCCAATGCCAGCATGCAGTTTCTACTCAAGCAGTCGCCCAGCGCGGTTGATGTACTGGCCGACGTATTTAAGCTGACCAGCGAGGAAAAGAAGCGTTTGAGCCAGTTTCCAATCGGCCAAGGATTGTTCTTCGCCGGCCAGAACCACGTGCACATTCAGGTTATAGCCAGCCCTACGGAGGAGAGCCTGATTACAACCACTCCCACCACCGTGGCACAAGCAACCACTTCTACTCCCCAACCGCTGTCTCAACCCATACCGGGTGGTGATGTATATACAGCCGCTGCCTCACCAACGCCAAGCATAGCCTCATCCGCCGTGTTGCCGCCTTTAGACGCGCCGCCGCAAAATCTACAACCCGGACAAATATCGTCAAAAGATCCCAGCACGGTGGAAATTAGCCATCCGCGAACTTAAGTAAATTGCGAATAACAAGGAAATGACAGCCGCATACAGCCCCGAACAACTGGAGGAACAGGAAAATGGAAGCCGGCTGCCGGAAGAAGATAGACCAGACTTTTATAGGGAGCGCAAGGGCCTAGCTAACGCTGATGCCAAAGACAACAAACCGACCGGCATTTCAGCCGACCCAAGGAACAAAGATGACAAACGAGACAGTAGCAGTTTTTATCATCCGACGGGGCGAGGAGGAGGAAGCGGTAATGGCGGCCTTGCCGGTAGATTACGAGGCCGGATAACTAAAAAGAAGGCGATCGGCGGCGGCGTCATCACCGCGTCAATCGGTGGCTTGATTGCTTTGTTTACCATCGTTTCCGGACCCCTTCAGCTTGAACATTTGTCCCAAACATTAATGAAGAATTTTCATCATCAACAAGATACCACACAAACACGAACCAAGGGCTTATACCGCTATTTTAGAACTGGAAAAATAGGTGAAACTCGGGTAAGCAGGTTGGGTAGTAAAATTGTGTCCAAAGCTTTTACTCAGCTAGAAGAGGTCGGTTTTAAGGTGACAGGCACGAATGCCCGCGGCACGCCAACGGAGTTTACGATAGATACTGAAAAATATCCCGAACTTAAAGACATACCACTGGAAAAAAGACCGGCGGCCATGGCTGATCTTTGGGGGGACGCACTTAAGGATCCTAAGGTTTTGAAACATGCCGGCGGCGGTATTTGGAAGATCAACCTCAATCCTGCCAAGTTAGCAGACCTGAGATTCACAAAGGTCATGCTGCATTCCGCTCTGCAAAGCTTGGATAACGGCTTAGTGCAAACCGGTCTTCAGGGCAGAGCTATGGCACGATTCTTTGATCTACCAAGCTTGTTCCACCCGATTAAAGCATTAAAGTCGCTGGCGGGTAATAAAATTAGCGCCGTTGCGGCCGCGAAAAACGAGACCGCCCGACAGAAGCCAATTGAAGACGCCGTAGCTAATAGCGATGAGGCGTTGTCCACAAAAGCCAAAGTAGAAAGTCGTTTTGGGGATCTTCAAGGTGCTTTAAATAAAGCGATTAATTTCGCGACATTTGGCACCGCGCTTCTCTGTGCCATCAGGAACGGCGCTAATGATGCCGTAGCCCTGAATCGTTACGCCGTGGTACTGCCATCAACCGTACAGGCGGTAGATAAAATTGCTGTCGGCGCGCAGAACCAAGCCGGTTCCGATTTGTCCCTTTCTCAGCTAGGGGCAATAGCCAGAAGTTTTAAAGACCCAAAAACCGGTAAAACCATTTGGGACGCCAAAGCCCTACAAGTTTTGGCTGGGCATCCTGATCCGGGCGGGGAAGATCTGCCCAAAAAATATACCCAGTCCTTTGCCGGTACTACTACGGCACATAATGTTCGAAGTGCAGTTCATGTACCGGCTGCAGCTGTGAGTTGTAGCGCGGCCGGCCAGGCTGTCCTTGCTGCAGTTAATATCATAGCCACTGCCGTATCAGTCATAACAGATACTGAAGCTACTTGGGCAGCAGTCCTAACCAGGGCAGCGGTTAGCGGTATCGCCTTCGGTGGTGTCACTTACTTCCTGCAACAGGAGATAAAAGATCTTCTAAATAACAAAGCTGTGGTTCCGGAAGTCCTGAGCGGGCCTCTGGGAGGTAACCTGTTGGCATTCGGTGCTCGCGAAGCGGCTAACATCAGCTCCCGGGCTTCAGGCGGAGTAGCTATGGCTGGGACAGAAACCGAAACCCTAACACTTAACGACCAGACGGAAGAGGAGCAACAGTTCCAGACAGAGCCCTTGGCAAAAAGGCTCTTTGATATTCATGATTACCGCTCTTCAATCTCCCGACTGATCGACGGCAGCAGCCCTAGCCTTACACAAAATTTGGCTAAAATTGCGAATATTTTTACCAGTCCATTCAAAACTATGGCCAGTGCTTTTTCGGCCCTAACTCCACACACGGCAGCTGCTGAAGCATACAACTGGGGCTTCCCTCTGTATGGCATTTCTGACAGCTTGGCGGATAATCCCAGGTATGAAAATCCATATGACAACGCCGACCAAGTCGCAAAAATTCTAGACTCTTCCTGTGTTGGTGTTGATGATACGGGGAAGCACTTTGATACTGGGTGCAAATTGAGAGAACGCGCTTTAAAATGTTTTGGCGTGGATATCAGCAAATACAATACTTTTGCAAGCCAATTTGGTCTGAGCAGTTATGGAGATCCTGGCAAGTGGAAAGTGGTTGCGGTAGAAGACGTAAATCCCGGCAGCGATAGATACCGCAGCGGAGATTGCGATGACACAAGCGATACTTGGAATAGAATCAGATTGTTTATAGCTGATTCTCGAATCATGGACTCTATCGCCTGTTACGATAACGATGATCAGTCTTGTACTAATTTGGGTACGGGTAGCGCCGCCGACAATACAGGCACAATTAGCGCCGGTCCGGGAAGCGTGACAGCCGGCAGCCAGATAGTAGGTAATATCGGTGAAAGCTCGGATACCGTAGCATGCGCTGATAACACGAAGGATATCGGAGTCGTAACTAGTAAATACACCGGCGGTCTAAAACAAGATAAAGGACCGTTACTTATACGGCTTTGCCAGCTTTCCTCCATTAGCGGTAACGGCAACAATACCCAAGGTGCTCAAATTAGTGGCGGCGCCGTAGTTAATTCACGTGTATCTGGTGCTTGGGAAACTCTGGGTGAGGCTGCGAAACAAGCGGGAGTTAACCTAGATTCCTTGAGCTCATTTAGGCTGGAGGATTCGTGCAATGGCAGCGGCGACGGAAATGGTTGCGCCCATCCAGGCCAATCAATGCACCAGCTAGGCGTAGCGATTGACTTCAGCAGTATTTATCATGATATGGGCGGTGAGGCTAGAGGTGACAGCTGCAGTTCCCGTGAAGTAGACGCCAGTAACTCCGAATGGAATTGGCTTAATAATAACGCCGCGCAATATGGCTTTAAACAATACTCTCGCGAAGCTTGGCACTGGGACGCCTTAAATGACTCGAGCCGTTGTGGCGGTAATGGCAGCAAATGAATTCTCAAAACACCACCCAATATCTATTACGAGTAAGAACTGCCAATCGCATAGGTATGATCTTTATGACCATTTTGCTGTTAAGCACCCTGTTAACCGTACCCGTAAAAGCTATATCGCCAGACCAGCGGCGTGTTTTCGATAGTGGAGTTTATTTTTTCGATGTCGAGACTGTTGAAAATGGGGTGACGAATTGTGCCGGCAACATCAATTTAGTTGGTAACGATTCCGCTGAGCAAGCCTACAATTACTTTATATCCCGACTTGAATCTCTGGGAGTGTCCCAGGGACAGGCAGCCGTGAGTGCGGCTGGCATAGTCGGTAATTTACTATGGGAATCACATCTCATTCCCACTAATACCAATTCTATCGGAGCATATGGAATCGCGCAGTGGCTTGGTACGCGAAAAGACAATCTTATGAAACTAGCTAATTTTGACACCTTGCCGGTTCAGCTTGGTTATGTTTGGCAAGAACTAACCACTGGCTATAAGGATAGTGTGTTAGACCCGTTAATGAATGCTCATGATCTGAAAACCGCGGTTGATATTGTGCTCCGTCATTATGAAGTTCCATGCAAGTCACAGGATGACGCGTGTTGGAATAAAGAGCTGTATAGTAATCGTCTTCCTGAAGCAATATCGGTGATAAAACAGTTTGGCGATGGATCAGTCAACCCGGTAGACCCAACTGTCATTGGCTGCGGCAACAATGATGGTAGCGACGGTTCTAACACTATAACTGGTAGTGGCAGCGGTCAATTTACTACAGACACCGACGCGCCCGCTTATCCTGGTTTGGCGCAAATGCTAGCCTACGCAAAGAGTGTCGCGCAGCCTGGCGCCGATGAATCAGCCACTGAGCAATTTTGCAATGCGATTGGAGGGTGCAGCTTTCATTGCGAGAGTGCTGTCGAGTGGGTATGGTTAAGGCATCGTGGCGTTTATCCCAACCCATACCCCCAACCCCCGAATTCATCTTCTGCCTGGTCAGTTATAAGCGCCGCTGGGCGCACTCATTTAGGTGACCGCAACCCTCCGGTCGGGGCATTGCTCTTCTATACCGCTCCTGGTGACGCTAACGGGCATATCGCTATATACTTAGGTAATAACTTGGTTTTTTCTACCGATGTACTTGGAGCGGGCAAAGTCTACATAGCCTCGGCTGATAAAATCGAATCAGCCGGATGGAATATGAATTATGTTGGGTGGGCTGACCCCTACTTTAATGGGAAGGTTGGTTATCAAGGACAGTAATATGGGTAACGTAGTAGATAAATGGCTGAGAACCATAACTATTGTGTGTTTCCTGATATCCATCTGTTTATTTGGGCTTTTGTTTTTTGGATACGGTAACTTGCGCATTGTGGTACCGAGCAATTTCCGCGTGCAGGTGAACGGACACGATGTTAATGATTCTAAGTTGAAGTTAAGATTTGGCAGCTACAATATTTCGGCTCTATCTCCGAGCTATAAGCTGGATAATCAAAAGGTTAGGGTCCCCCTCTTCGGAACTGCTGTTTATAAGCCGTCATTTGAGCCACGTGATGCTGGTAGTATTTTAACTTCCACTATTGTTGTTGACGGTGCTTTTGGTAAACCTGAGCTTACAAATATTAAATGGTTTGATAATAATCTTTGGATAGCGGGTCAATTGATACTCAGCGGCAATTTTATCGCTTTGCACTATCAGAATAATAGTTGGAGAGTAATGTATTACCAAGCGGGAGGCGATTATTCTAACGATATTAGCCAACTTCCGCAAAATATCGCTAAGTACATAAATACTGAAAAGGCACGTTATGGATCCCGGCAACATTAAATTTACAAACCGAAGGCACTTCGTAGCTTTAGTATCCGCAGTTATTTTGCTAGTGGTTTCTATAGGGATTTACACTAACCGTGGTAATAATTATGAGCTTCCAAAACCATCAAATACGCATGTTAGTGTAGTTACTAATCCATATGCATTGCTTTATTGGATGCCTCAAAATATTTATGACTTTACTCTGGACAGAATAAATGATTATTTAGAGCAAAATAATGCTAGTGGCTCTATTTTAACGGTAGTAGATAATAATGTTATGGTGGGCAATTACGGTAGTTTTTCCTTTGAATTACAAGCACAACCAGGAAAAGAAATTTATAAGGTAGTTGAAACGACAGAAAACATTGGTGGAATTTTGAGCTATTCAGTAACGGTTAATGGCAAACTGCAATCTGCTGTTCCGCTGAGTAATAGTAACGGCACCTCATTTACGGATTTCGGCAATCTAGTAAGCGCCGGTGTCTCAGCGGCCCAGGTCAATGAACTGCAGGCTGTTTTACTTAAGTTCGCCCCATTGGCAAAGAACATCGCGGTTGACACCAGCCGGCTTACTAGTAGAGCGCGAGACGCTCAAGGTTTGTATGCGGCTAATTTTGGAATAACTATTGATAGTACTTACTATATGGCGACGCTGAAATATTCAGGTTTGACAGTTATTGAACTCTCTTTGAATAGCTCCCAAAATAAACCAGTATTTGATTCAGGACTAATTGATTCGTCAAGGTAACATGCTAGTTTTTACTCCTTGACATCTTAATCTGTTTATGCTACTAATTTAATATGCGTGAAAGATTGCTGAAGACAGGCGCAACGATTACAACCGCGGTCGCACTAGGCGGACTGTCTATGAAGTCTGCCGAGGCTCAACCCTTTGTAAATGAAAGCACTCAGTCAATTGCAAATATCGAGAAAGGCAGGACGGCAACTCATCCGCCTGGCATTGAGGTTATTACTAGCCATAGCGGTATACAGAAAGAACTACACCAAACTTTGTCTCATTTGAAAGAAAGATGGAATGGGGTGTTAGTATTGTATCCGCCAAAGAAGAACGCTTTTGTTCCTATTAGCGAATCGCCGCATGCTTACTTATCACCAGTGGTCCAGCAGGGACCAGGCAGTTACGATGCGATATTGTTGGTGCAGCCCGCTATAGAGAAAGTTGGCGGCAGAGATTATGCAGCTGTTTATTCATATGAATTTAACAAATGGGGGTTCGTGGATATAAAATGGGCAGCTGATAGCGGCTCACTAACCAGTTATGCGTTTAAGGGTTCAAAGCCAGGCCCACAAAGATATGACGGATCGTATCTACCTCCTATTGTTACTCCGTTCAACGATTATGAAGATGTGCAGAAGCGCGAGCCCCTTGCGGCTACAAAAGATGTATACGGAAAAGTTCGTCTAGTTGTGCCAAGTAAGATACAGCCTCACTCCTAAAACTTGTTAAAGGGGGATGAGGTTGTGGTTGGTCGAGAAGTGCTCCAGCACCGAATCGGCGTCGGTGGTGGTAATAATGCTTTGATAATCTTTTAAATAATCAACCAGGTGGTGGCGCCGGGCGCCGTCTAGCTCGGAAAAAACATCGTCCAACAAGAAAATCGGTTTGGCCTGGCGGGCTTTTTCTACCAAACCAAGCTCGAATATCTTCAGTGCTATCAGCAGGCTGCGGATCTCGCCCCTCGAAGCGGCGATCTGAGCCGGCTGTTTATTAAGCTGCATCAGAAAATCTTCGCGGTGCGGGCCGTAAGCCGTAAAACCGCGGGCGAAATCAGTAGCGGCGGCTTTTTCCAGTTTGGACATCATACGGCTGGAATAGCTGGCAATATCAAAGTGCGGCCGGTACTCGAAGGTGATTTTTGACCGCTTACCGGCTATCTTGTTATAGCTTTTGGGAATAGATCGGTTGATATCTTCTGCCAACTGCTGACGGGCCAGGGCGACTTGCGCCCCCAGCTCACTCAAACGGACATCCCAGGCAAATAGCTGTTTTTTGGCTTTAGCTGGCGGTTGCTTAAGCAACGCGTTGCGCTGGCTGAGTGACCGACGATAACGCGCCAATAAATTTTTATAACCAGGCTGGGTCCGGCCCAGCACGTTATCAAAAAAGTCTCGCCTAAAATCCGGACCGCGGCTAGCCAGCTGCAAGTGGTTTGGCTCAAAGAGCACAACCGGTTGGGTACGCTCCAACCCCAAACGCTTATAGACCGAATTTTCGATGGAGAATTCCTTGGTCAGCTGATCGTCTTTCCGCACCAGCTTTACAATCCTGGACTGTGAGCCAAAAAAACCATCCAGCCGCGTCCAGTCAGCTGAAAATCTAATTAAATCGTTATCAGACGCTCTAAAAGAACTGCCGGCAGCAAGCATTAAAACAGCTTCCAATAAGTTGGTTTTGCCGCTGGCGTTAGGGCCAACAACAATATTTACACCATCTTCAAATTCAAAAGATTCATCTCGATAGGACCTAAAGTTTTGCAGCCGTATGGAGTCAATCATAGTAAATTTCTAATTGCACTATTTGACCTAATTGCTCTAAATAAATTAAAAACACCAATTACCAAACTATTTGGGTTTTTGGATTTGGTCATTGTTTAGGTTAATTAAAAATTAGATTAATTAGGTTAATTTCAGAGCGCTAGCTCCTTAGGGGCATGATCAAATGCAGGTATTTAGGGTCGTCGCTGCTGCGCAAAATGCACGGTTCCAGCTTGCCGTTGAAACAAAACTCAACGCTCTCGCCGGAAAAAACATTGAGCGCGTCTATTAGGTAGCGAGAGTTTAGAGTTACTTCGCCGCTGCCTTTTACTTCGGCGTCAGCGGCGGCGGTGTTCTCGCCCAGCTGCGATGCGATAGCGTTAATGCTGACTTTTTTATTCTCGACTTTGATGGTTATGCTGCCGGCCGATTCGCGGGCAAATAGCGCCGATACTTTAGCGATGTTACTAAAATCGGCCCGGGAAAGTTTGGCGGTGGTAGCGAATTTACCGGGAATCAGTTTACGGTAATCCGGATAATTACCCTCAATCAACCGGGCAACCAGCGTTACATCGCCCACCTGGAACTGGACCTGCTGGTCATCATGGGTAACCGTGACGTCTTTGTCGGCATCGGATATTATCCGCAGCAAATCCTGGGCGGCACTACCCGGCACCAGAAAATTAATATTACTTTTGTTCTTACCCAGTTTGTGCTCGGCCAGCCGGTAGCTGTCAGTTGCCACGCCGACTACTTCGCCGCCAACCGAATGAAAGTAAACGCCCGTCAGAACCGGCCGAGCGTCGTCAGCGCTGGCGGCCAACACCACTTGCGACAAAGCCTTTTTTAAATCGGCGGCTGGAGTCTTCCAGGTAGTACCACCACTAATCGCCGGCATTACCGGAAAATCGTCGGCTACCAGGCCATTGATAGTCGACTGGTATTGGTCGGTGGTAATGTGCAGTTTATTATCTTCCAGCTCTAGTTTAAGTACGCCTTCCGGCAGGCTACTGACAAAATCCTGCATCAAGCGGGCGGGGACGGTAATAGCACCGGTTTTTTCAATTTTTGAGCCGATGCGGTGGGTGATGGCTATATCTAAATTGGTTGCCGAGATGCTTAAACGATTTTCGACGGTCTGGACTAAGACATTGGCTAAAATGGGCAGGGTATTTCGAGTGTTGGCTACGCGGGCAACGGTTCCTAAAGCCTTGGCTAGGTTTTCCTGAGTGACTTGGAGCTTCATATAATAAATCCTTTATTTAATTTAGCTTCATTATTAGAGGTTGTGCAAAGTGTGGGAAAAGACAGTTTTAACAGGTTCAAAATACTAAATCCCGGCTGTTTAAAAATACCAATACAATGCGTAAAAGCAGTGCAGAGTTTGCGCACAAAAAATACTTGACTTGTTAAGTATTTTTGCGAGTTTGTGGAAACTGTCGAAAAAATACGGACCTTTCCCGGGCTTATAACAAACCAATTCACAGCTTTTACACACCTCTTAAGCATAAAGTCTCTCCTTTAACTCCCCGACGTTTTGCTTAATCGGCCCGTCGTAGCTCATCTCTTTTTCGATTTTATCTATCGAGTGGATGGCGGTGGTATGGTCTTTGCGGCCAAGTTCACGGGCGATCTTGGGAAAGCTCATATGCAACTCACTGCGCAGCATATACATCGCAATCTGGCGCGGCACCACGATGTCTTTATCGCGCTTGGGACCTAAAATATCTTCCATAGAAACATGAAAGTGCTTGGCGGTGCGCTCAATGATGTGGCGGGCGCTAATATGTTTGGGGCGGTTTTTGGTACCTTCGAACATGGTGGTAACTATCTGCACGTCCGGTTCGACGCCGCGCATCTCGCAAAAAGCCAAAACCTGATTTAGCGCGCCTTCCAGCTCCCGTATATTACTCTGAACGCGAGTAGCCAAAAACTCGATCACCGCTTGCGACAAGCTGATTTCCTGCGAGTTGGCCTTGCTTTGCAAAATAGCGCAGCGGGTTTCAAAATCCGGCGTCTGCATGTCGATAGTCATCCCCCAGGCAAAACGGCTGCGCAGCCGGTCTTCCAAAGTTGGTATGTCTTTGGGCGGTTTATCGGAACTCATTATCAATTGTTTATTGGCTTGGTATAGGGCATTGAAAGTGTGAAAAAATTCTTCCTGGACCCTTTCTTTGCCGGCCAAAAACTGCACGTCGTCAACAATCAGCACGTCGGCGCTGCGGTAATAAGTCGAAAAGTCGTGGGTATTTTTCTTGAGGCGTAGACTGTCCACGAATTCCTGGACGAATTGCTCAGTTGAAGCGTAAATTACCCTGGCCGACGGCTTATTAGCCAGTACGGTATTGCCAACCGCCTGTATTAAGTGGGTCTTGCCGATGCCTACGCCGCCGTAAATGAAAAGCGGATTATATTTGGTACCGGGTTTTTGGACGATGGCCTGGCAAGCGGTGTAAGCCAGCTCGTTGCTGGAGCCGACCACGAAATTTTCAAAATTATAGCGCTCGTTCAGCCCCTGGCGGTAGGCATGGGTGACATTGGCGATGCTCGGTTTTCTATGAGCGACTTGGACGTCTGCGGCCGAAGCCGATTTTACGCCGTTAAAAACCGCCGCGTCTTCTCGCTTGCCGTTTGCCGGCGGGCTGCTGTGGATTTTGTATTCGATCCGATCCGGCTTAGCGCCATTTTTAGCCAATATCTCTATTACCAAGTCATTGAATTTTTTCTCCAGCTGGTTTTTAACAAAAACATTCGGCACGCCAACCACCACGGCGTCGTCTTTATATCGAATCAATTGGGTATTTTTAAACCAAGTCACAAAATTACCTCTGGAAACCGAGAGTTCGATTTCTCCCAGCACTGCCTGCCAGAGTGCGTCCTGCTGCATAGTTACTTTTCTACCCCTTAGACTCTTTTAAGTTCTACGTATCTTCTTACTATAGGCAAAAAAACCGAGTTTTTCCACAGGATTAGACAAAATCACTACATGCGTCGGCGAATAAGCGGCTTAAGGTAAAAAGTTATGCACAGAGGTAAACAACATCTGTTATTTTGTGGAAAAATTCACCGCTATGGTGGAAAACCGCAGGCAATTGGGGGATTTTTGTAGTTAATTCTACTTACTTGAGGACGCCGGCGGCAGCCAATTGTTTTTTGGCCGCCCGGAGCAGGTTTTTGGGACTTTGGTCGGCTATTTCGGCGCTAAAAACAGTCAGTACGATGTCGTAGGGCCCGCTAATTTCGCCTTCCATTTGCCTGACAACCTCGTAAAGCCGCCGGCGGATCCGGTTCCGGGCTACTGCCGACTTGTGAACTTTGCGGCTGACTACCACAGCTAGGCGGTAAGTCTGGCGCCGCTGGTTCATTGCCGCTTTGACCGAAAAAAACGGCCCGCGTACAGTTGAGCCATTCTTATAGACGAACCGTAAGCTATTTGGTCCTATAAACCGATGAGTTCGAGAAATCATAAAGATATAGTAACTACTAACTAGTAACTAGGAAATAGCCGACCAAATCTAATTACTAATTTCTATTTGCTAATTTGTGCAGGTTAATGAGTGAGACGTTGCCGGCCTTTGGCGCGACGGGATTTCAATACATTACGGCCGGCTCTGGTCGCCATTCGTTTCATAAATCCATGTTCACGGCTGCGCTGTCGTTTCTTGGGCTGGTATGTTCTCTTGGGCATGATGATACCTTATCATAAACTTCGTTAATCGGCATGCCCAAGCCGTTAACTGTTATCAGTTTACGGTTAACAATGCGTTACCAATTACCTGTTACCAGTTATCAGCTACCCGCCGTAAATTGTTCACCGTTAACATACCGCTAATCGGTCACTGGCCACAGTTCACCGCCAAACTTTCTAAGGTGTTGCATGTTATTATATTCAGAGTTTTAGGAAGTTTGGCCGTATGTTTACAACTATTATCGTCCAACCGATTTTTAACCTGTTAGTTCTGATTTACGCCCTCATCCCGGGGCATAATTTTGGTTTGGCGATCATTTTATTTACCATTGTCATCCGTTTCTTGATGTGGCCGCTGCTCAGAAAGCAGCTGCACCACGCCAAAGCCATCCGCTCGCTGCAGCCGGAAATTAAAAAGATCAAACAGCAGGCCGCCGGCGACAAGCGCAAAGAGCAGATGCTGACCATGGAGCTATATAAGGAGCGCGAAATTAATCCGCTGGGCTCGCTGGGCATCATCATCCTGCAAGCCGTGATCCTTATCGGGCTTTACAGCGGCTTGAACCGTATTATTAAAGATCCGCACCAAATCATTACCTTTTCATATACCTGGCTCCACGATTTGGGCTGGATGAAGACACTGGCGCACGACATCGGCCAGTTCGACAATTCATTGTTTGGCTTTATCGACCTTCACCGCAAAGCCCTCGGCCCAAGCGGTGTTTACTGGCCGGCACTGCTGTTGGGCATAGCCAGCGCCATATCGCAGTTTTTCCAGGGCCGCCAATTAATGCCCCGAAGCGAAGACTCCCGCTCGTTGCGGCAGATCTTCCGCGAAGCCGGATCCGGCAAGTCAGCCGACCAGCAGGAAGTCAACGCCGCTGTCGGCCGCTCGACGCTTTATATTTTGCCGGTCTTTGTCTTTATCGTTTCGCTGAATTTCGCCGCCGCCCTGCCGCTTTACTGGCTAACAGGTAGCTTGGTGGCCATTTGGCAACAAAGCCGCATCTTGCGTGAAGACGTCGAAGAGGCCGGAGCCTTGGCCTCTCAACCCAAGGCTGGCAAAACCCAAAAGGCCAAGTCAATAAAACCGGTCGTGACCTTCCGGACCGAAGGTGAAAATCAGACTAAAGCCAAAAGCCAAAAGCCAAAAGCTTCTTCTAAAAAGCGAAGGCGCAGGCGGAAGTAATGGCCGAGAACGCGGCGGTTATCGAGGACATCGAAGAGGCGATTTTATACGCCAAGAAATATCTGGAGGATTTGCTATCGTTCTTTGGCCTGAACACCGACGTTTACGCCACGACTGAAGATCACGAAGTCATTGAGCTCAATGTGCCGTCTACGCATTTAAACGGCTTTTTGATCGGCCAACACGGCGACACCATGCGGTCTTTGCAGTATATGATTGGCACGGCATTGAAAAACCAGAACTACGCTCATACCCGGGTAAATGTGGACATCGCCGATTACAAGAAAAATCGCGCCGACCGTTTGGCCAGCCGGGCAGAGGACTGGTTTAAAGAAGTGCGCGACAGCGGTAAGCCTAAGGAATTAGCGCCGATGAACGCGGCTGACAGGCGAGTAATCCATAAAGCCGCCACCGATTACGGATTGGAAACCGAGTCAGTAGGGGAGGGCAGGGAGCGCCACATAGTACTGAAGCCAACCGGTAGTCCGGCCAAAGATGACTCAAATTCGGACGACAAAGAGACGCCAGCCAAAAATACTTAACAAGTCAAGTATTTTGTTAACGGTTAACAGTTATCTGTTGGCTGTGCGTTGAGCCGCTGGCCGTGACCGGTTAGCCAGTGTATTAATTACTTTTTGGAGTATCATCAGTATGTAGTGACACTCTGTCTGCAATTGTTTACACGCCTCTTGGTTATGTGTAATCCCAGAAATCAAATTAAGCCAGTATTTTGTCTAGGCGGCCTCTTTCTTGGCTATGAAAATTTTGTTGCGAAAATCCGTCCTGGATCCCGCGTTATCAGCTTCTGCATAATTGGCTCCAATACTTGTAGCTGAACGGATTAATTGGTCAATCATTGGTCTGTTAACTACAGTAAGTTTTTCATTATTGCAAAACTCAATCACATTTTTGCTAAAAGTTACGGTAGATTCACGCAGAATATATTTTCCATCAGACATATGGTTATTGTAGTTCGGCAAATCTCAAATGAAAATTGCTGATGGTTATAACTTGAATGACTGTTAACTGCTAACGCACCGCTAACTGTGCACTGTTAATTGCTAACTGTTCAAAGTCTGCTCATAAACCTTTAAAGTTTGCTTCGCTGTGCGTTCCCAGGAGTATTTCTGCGCCTGGGTTTTGCCGGCATGGATCATTTTTTGGCGCAGTTTGGCATTTTGCAGGACTTCCTGGATTTTGTTGGACATGTCCAAAACGCTACTGGGATTAAAGTATACAGCCGCGTCGCCGTAAATTTCCGGCAAACAGGTCGCGTCGCTGCTGATCACCGGCGCGCCGTGCGCCATGGCTTCCAATCCCGGCAGCCCAAAGCCCTCGCTCAATGATGGAAAGACGTAAGCCGCGGTATTTTCGTAAAGCCAGCGCAGCCGCGCCTCGGAAGCGAATCCGGTAAAAACCAGCCCCTCCACATGCTCTTTGCGCGCCCATCGGGCGTGTTGTTCGTAAAGCTTATCACGCTTGCCGACCAATACCAGGCGGATACCGTCACGCATATTGCGGACGATGGAATAAGCTTCCATCAAGCGCTTTAAGTTTTTGTGCGGCAGCGGCCGGCCGACATACATTATAAATCTATGCCCGGCCAATTCTTTTATTGGCGCTGCCGGCTCTTTAATCCTGTCGGCGGCCTCATAAGTCACGGTAATTTTGTCCGGACGGATTTTGGCATATTGTGCGACGTCCCGTTTCACGAACTTACTACAGGCAATAACCGCTGCCGATTTACGGGCGACTCTTTTGACCAGCCACTTATAAACCAATTGTTTTATTGAATAAAGCAGCCAGTTTTTACCGGGGTTTCGGAAGCGCGTGGTCGTCAGGTCGTGGATAGTGGTAACTTTTTTACCGCCGTAAAATGCCGGCTGCTGGGTCATGGTAAAGTGCATCAGGTCGGGTTTTAAGCCGCGGATCTGCCGCCAAAGCCCGATTTGTTCGCTAAATGTAAATTCTTTAAAGTCCGAAACTACGATTTTGAAATTGGGTGCGACGGATTTCATAAATTCAACCCGCGGCGTTTTAGCCAGCACTACGATTTCATAATCCGGCTTGAGGCGGTGCATATATTCAATCAATTTGTCCACGTAACGGCCGGTACTGGTACCGGACTCGCGTGCATCAATAACTATCCTGCTCATTTCGAGTCTCCTTGAAATGAAGTTAACAATTTACAGTTACCGGTGCTCGGTGTATTGCCGGTGACCTGTGACCAGTGACCACTGATAACGGATAACTGATAACGCACCGTAAACTGATAACTGCTAACTGTTAACGACATCATGGATTCCTCCCGCGGATGCGCCACCATTTGGCTCTGAGCTGGCGCAGATTTTTGGCGTTGGGCGGTAAGTCGTGGGTGATAATTGAATCCAGGTATTCAATTGACACCCGGCGGTTCTTTTGAATACCGTATCTTTGAAACATTTTTTTCGGCCAGAGTAAGGTACCCATCGCGATTCCCTTAAAAAAAGGTCCGAATTGGCCGCGCAGCATTGCCCGGCCGGCAATACCCCAATAGGCTAGAACGAGTCGCGGCCAGATTTTTGGCATCAGCTCCCAAGGTACATTTTTCCAAAGTAAAAGCGGCAGGTTTTTAAGTGTATGGTAGGTAGCCGCGCCTTTTACTTTACCGTAGCTGGAACTGGTTTTGTGATAAACGATGGCTTTAGGTACGTAAGCCACTTTCCATCCAGCTAGTTGGGCGCGCCAGCTCAAATCTACATCTTCGTAATAAGCTACGAAATCTTTATCAAACAGGCCGATTTCCTGTAACATCTTAGTTCTGTATAGGCTTGCCCCGCCGGAGGCGCCGAATATAAATTCGCCCTTATTGTACATGTCAGTCGATTCACCCCTTCCTCGCGGATATGGCAGTCCCCAAACGCTGTAAAACTCGCCGGTGCTATCGATGTACTTTCCGTTGGTATTTAAAATTTTACCGGTAGCAATTCCAGCTTTTGGATTTTTGTTGAGCTTCTCGGCTAAATTTTCCAGCCATTGCTTATCTGCCACGGCGTCGTTGTTGAATAAAGCCACGTAAGATGAATCTTTAGCTATAGCCCGTTCGATACCGGTATTTACCGCAGTGGCAAAACCGGAGTTCCTGGCCAGTTCTATTAACTCCACCTGGCGGTATTTAGATTTCAACAAACCTACTGACCTATCAGTCGAGCAGTCATCAACCACTATTATGTCTGCTTCCACGCTTTGACCCAGTAGAGAGTCCATACACTCAGACAAAGTCTTGGCGCCGTTCCAATTAGGAATAACTACGGACACTTTCATTAAATCTATAATACAGTCTTTAACCTGTAACCCCGGCACCAAAACTTGAAGTTCCGTAATCTGATTACAGACTACTCCACTAAGGTTTTGGTGCGGGGCAGGCCTAAAACCTGTAAACTATAAATTGACAGATGTTTAAACGCATATTTTCCAGAAAGAACCGCGCCCTGCTGGCCGAGCTGGTGCGGACGGATTTTAAGCTGCGCTATCAAGGCTCGGTGCTCGGTTACGCCTGGTCACTACTTAGACCGTTGTTGATCTTTCTAATCCTCTACGTGGTTTTTGTTAAATTCTTAAAAATTGGCAAGGGTATAGAACATTATCCCATCTACCTGTTACTTGGAGTTGTTATCTGGAACTTTTTTACGGAAATGACAAACCAAAGCCTAACTTCAATTGTCGGACGAGGGGACTTAATTCGCAAAATCCGCATCCCCCGCTGGATTATTATTCTCTCTAGCAGTATTTCGGCCCTGATTAATCTAGTCCTCAACCTTCTAGTTGTGGTCGTTTTTCTGCTTATAAACCATGTTAACTTGCTTATGACCAGCTTATGGTTACCGCTGATTCTACTTGAAGTTTATGTTCTGGCGCTCGGATTGTCCCTATTTCTTTCAGCAGCATATGTGAAGTTCAGGGATCTCAACTACATATGGGAAGTAATTATCCAAGCCGGATTTTACCTAACGCCAATAATTTACCCGATTAACAAAATCACTAATATAACTTTACAGAAAGTCATCATGCTCAACCCGATGTCGCAGGCTATCCAGGATGCTCGGTATTCGGTGGTAACTCATAAGACTAGTACCATATACCAGGTTTTTGGTGGCGGCCCATATAAGTACACGCCTTTTATAATTGTGGTGCTGGTTTTTGTAGTTGGGCTTTTGTATTTTCGTAAAAAATCACGTTATTTCGCGGAGGATATCTAATGGACTCAGCAGATAATACCGCGATTAAGGTTATTAAGCTTAGCAAAACGTTCAGGCTACCGCTGGAAAAACATGCATCTCTCAAATCAACTGTCATTAATTTCCGCAGACGTGGTTATGAAGTGCAAAAAGCTTTGGATAATGTATCGCTCGAAATAAAGAAAGGCGAGTTCTTCGGAATTGTCGGCCGTAACGGAAGTGGAAAGAGCACCTTATTAAAACTACTCGCTGGAATCTATACTCCTACTAAGGGCGATATTAAAGTCAGTGGCAGCCTAACCCCATTTATAGAACTTGGAGTAGGATTCAACCCAGAACTTAGTGGCCGCGAGAATGTGTATCTTAACGGTGCTCTACTTGGGTTTAATCGAAAACAAATGAAAGCAATGTATAAAGATATCGTTGAGTTTGCTGAAATCGAACGTTTCATGGATCAAAAACTTAAAAATTATTCATCGGGCATGCAAGTCCGTCTAGCATTTTCCATAGCTATAAGGTCAAAAAGCGACATCTTGCTCGTCGATGAGGTTTTGGCAGTCGGTGACAGCGCTTTTCAAAGAAAATGTTTCGATTATTTTGAATCACTTAAGGCCGAGCATAAAACCGTTGTCTTAGTTTCGCACGACATGAATATAGTCAAACGCTTTTGTAGCCGCACAGCACTAATTACAAACGGCAAAATGAATTTTGTCGGCGACCCAGAACAAGCAGCGGAGTTGTATGAAAAACAGAACGTTGAAGGAGTAAAGTCCGATGATAGAATGGCGATCACCGGGATGGGAGCTGAGATTACCAAGCTTTCTATAGTAAATGCTAAAAAATCAGGTTTTGGACTTAAGGACAACATAACACTAAAATTTGATATAAAGACCAGAGGGCCCATAAAATTAGCGGTTGGCATTAATATTTTGAAGGATAACGGACAATATATAGCTGGCTTGACTTCGCACGGTCAAATCGAGCCGAAAACAATAAATACTTACCGAAATCTAACCTATGAATTTACTTTTTTAGGCGGTCAATTGGTTAAAGGGACATATATGGTGGATGGCATGCTCTATAATGGCAGTGATCCAAATCCAGTTTTTTTCAGGCCGTCCATGACCAGTTTCACCATTTCCGAATTGGACCGTGGTTGGGGGGCTTTTAATCTCAGGGGTATTTGGAAAGCCTAGCGTATACATGGCTCAGATATTTTGATAAGGAATATTTCTAATTTTAGATTTATAGAGTAAAACAATCAAAATTTGATAATAAGTTTTTCTATTCCACGGAGCATACAAAACGCCGATGAATAAATAAGGCAGTGATCGTAGTCTTTGGCCTGAGTAACAATACATTAGAGATATATTCCTAAATAAGATGTTCTTTTTTTGTGCATATTTAATCGAACTACCCCTTATCGAAGAAGGATGGAACGCAAGTAGCTTATAGTGTCTTCTGTTTTTGCGAAAACAGTCAAACTCTCTCTGGCGAATTACTAAAATTTGCTTTTTCATCTCTCTAGAGTATTTGCTAGTTACGTTTTTAGGGTGCGATCGCCAGATATACAAAGGCTCTTTCAAGTTAGCTACAAGATAAGATCTGGACATTCTAGACCACAGATCATAGTCTTCAGCGTGTTTATAGCACGTGTCATAGAAACCAACTTCTCGCAACACCTCTGCCCTTACCATAATCGTGCCATGGCCAAATTGATTCGAAAAAATCTCAGCTAGCTTTAAATCATCAGGCGTGGTCAGAACGTCGGTAGTTGTTATAACATTTCCTTTTTCGTCAGTCGCTACGTAGTTGGTGCCTACCAAAGCCACGCTTGGATTCTTGTTTAGAAAATCGACCTGTTTTTGCAGCCTTAATTTCTTCGATACATCGTCGGCATCCTGTCTGGCGACAAGACTGCCTTTAGACATCCGCAGCCCTTCATTTAGAGATCTAATCAGACCTTTGTTGGGGCGACTTTTGAACTCTATTCGCGAATCCATTTTTGCGTATCTTTTTATTATTTTGGTAGTTTTATCTCTTGAGCCATCATCAATTATGATGAACTCAAAGTTCTTATAAGTCTGATTGAGAATACTTTCAATGGCTTCGACTATATATTTTTCTGAATTGTATGCTGACATTACTACACTAACTAGAGGATCTAGTTTGTTATTAGAGCGATCATCAAAGCTATCTAGTGGCATGCCAATCACACCAGAAGGCGTACTTCTTTACGTCTTTTTGCTGAAAAAATTGCCCGCGGTGATAAAGTAGCAGATCTTTGGCAGTATTGTAATCTGACCATCTTCCCATCAACCTTGTACCGAACGGCCCAGAAGAATCTTCAAAATCAAAATTATATAAGTTACTTAATTTTTTAATTTGCCTTTTTGGGTTTAGATAATAAGTACTGGATAGTCCGATTTTTGCCAATAACGATTGACTGAATGATGTCGATTCAGGCTTTATATAAAATGGTCTTTTTTTGTCGAGAACCGTCAATGTTGCCTGATCTATTAATTTGAATTTTTTGTACCCAAGTTTGTGAAGAATGTCTAAAGTCTCTAAGGCTTGAGTCGGCGTCAAATTATCATTATCTCCTATACATTCGGTCTCGAGAGATATATACTTCGGTCTAAACTTGTCAGAAGTTAGTGTGCTTGAGACGGTCGCATCGTAACCTTCTAAATCAATCTTGCAGTAGTAGGGTTCGCCATATTTTTTCATAAGAGTATCGAGTCTAATTGTAGTTACATTGACGCTATCCTTCATCTTGCCAGCTCGATTGGCGATTTTTTCTTTTAAGGACGTCCAATAGCTCCATTCACTGATGTTCAATTTGATACTCTGGTTATCCGTGGAGGTCAGTGCGAAGTTTAGGACTACAAGACGCCCATCTTTAATGTAAGACCTGAATTTCTTTCTAGCCTCTTTTACCATAATTGGATCGGCGTCTACAGCAATAACCCGATAACCAGAATTGAGATAATAAGCCGTATCTTCTCCTCGGTGCATCCCGAGATCAAAAATTAATCTATTTTTATCACTAGTAATCATGATTCATCGTTCTATTTAAAAGTGGGCTTTTATCAGTAAGTTAATATGGTCTATTAGCCATAAGTATGTTTTAGCAGCTTTCAAGGCTAGTAGGCGCCCATGCCTAAAACTTCTGCCGTTCTTCCTATAGCTCTTTTCAATATTAAGACCTACCAGCAAGGACTTTCTATATAACTTGCCAACGGACTTTATATTCTTAAGAAATATTTCTTCGATGTAAGTAAATTGTAAACCTTCCTGCTCAGACCTAGCCGTCTTGCTAGTTGAATAGTAACGGAAATTACCATAATATTTGTCTACAAATTTAACCCTTGCCTGCCGATATGCTCGCAATAGAAAATCGTAGTCCATACCAAAGTGTTCATTAACATCGTATCCACCGATTAACCTGTGAAGGTTAGCATGGTAGAAGTAGGAGCTCGGATTATTGGGCATTACATATTCCGGTCTCCATATCCAAAAAAGCTGGTATAAATATCTGGCCGTAGGCCTATTCATCCACAAAAGTTCCCTATCTTTATCTGTAACAGCGCAATTGCCGATCAGTAGTGTTGGGAATTGAAACTTTTTAAATCGCTTAAGGACATCTTTTAAAGCACCTGGCTGATAGTAATCATCGGCATTTAAAAAACCGATAACCTTGGCTGTGGCTAAGTCCAACCCTTTGTTCATAGCGTCGGACTGACCGATATCGGGTTCGGATATGAATTTAATATGGGGGTATTTTTTAGCATACGATTTGATAACTTCGGCTGTGCCATCGCTGGATTTACCATCAATAATAATATGCTCTGCAGCCACAACATCAAGCTGCTCTATCACAGATTCCAAGCAATCCTTAATGAATGCTCTAGAATTATACGACGGAGTAATTATGCTTATTTCTACTGGTTTGATCATCCGGCTATTTCCTTTAGTCCGGCTCTAAGGATAAGTTTGTTATGGATACCGTGCAGCCAGCTCAAGTGCTTATAGCTCAATTTCTTTATACTGTGCATACGGTTTTCGCGGCGTGGGTTCCAGATATACTGTATCGCCCCAGGTTTTATTACGAGTGGGGCGAAAATTGGCATCGGGTGAATAATCGGCTTATTAATATTTTTATAAAAAAACAAATTCAAGATAGTCTGATCATGGCGGAAATGGCCACAATTACGTATCGGTGGGCTTTCCATGTAGTGTATTCCTTTATTGCGAAACAGTTCGGATTCAGACCATCCGAGATTGTCACCCTCCAATACTTTATAGAAAGTTGGCTTAATGACTGTGGTGTAGAAATTGGTATCTTTCTTAAAACCAATAATTCCCGCTGCAATTACCTCTTTACTTCCGATATTTTTGGCTACTCCATATTTTTCATAATATTCGGGAGGCACAATATCCCTAACAAAGTGACCGAGCGGTAAAGTCTGTTTTTGCGAAACTACAAAATATCCAAGCCTGTCAATGATATCCATGATCGGATTTAAACTCCTTAATACCTCTGACCCGGCGTCCAGGTAGAAAATTGTTGATGATGGAAAATGAGTATAAATCCATGGTTTCCAGGACCAACACTTCAAGTACGTTTCACTAAAAGCAGGTATCTTAACTACCTTTACGTTATTAATGTGCTGAAAAGCCCACCTGTAAAACCAATTCATGCCTAGATCGTAGACTACGATCAAATCGAAAATATCTGACCTATTTTTAATTGAACTAATTAAATTGAGAGCAAAAGGTGCATAGCGGTCGTCACAAGCTGTGGCTATCACGAGACTCTGAGAATCCTTAGTTTTACGTTTCATGGAAGTCCAGTCACAGTATGACTTAATATGTTGTTTGCGGTCAAAGACTAAGTTTTTAACAGGTTTGAATTATAATATAGAGATAAATATGCCCATGCCAACCGTAGCTGTTGTAATGAGAACCAAAGACAGACTTCTATTGCTTAATAGGGCTATCCTGAGTGTAGCTAGCCAGACTCTCAAAGATGTCCAACTTGTTATTGTGAATGATGGTGGAGACCAGATTAAAATCGAGACAGTTATAAAAAAGTATAAATCCAAGTTCAGTAATGAAATTCTAACAATTCATAATAAAAAGTCATTGGGTATGGAAGTTGCCTCGAATCAAGGAGTAAAAAAGTCAGATTCAAAATACATAGCCATGCTGGACGACGATGATACTTGGCACAAGGACTTTCTTAAAAAAACCGTCGAATATCTTGAAAAGAACAAACTAAAGGGCGTCGTCACTGGGTCTGAAATCATTTGGGAAGAAATAAAAGGCAATGATATCAAAGAGACCGACCGCAAATTGTTTGCCGGGGACATGGTAGCCATCAATTACTTTCTGTTGACAGGTAATAACCAATTTCCCAATAATGCATTCATTTACGCTAGAGACACCCTAAAGTCTGTTGGTTACTATGACGAAGGAGCTTCGGTTCTTGGAGATTGGGATTTTAATGTCCGATTTATGAATAAATACGATATCGGATATATAGACGAACCACTGGCTCGCTATCATCGGCGCCCGGAACAAGGAGGCTCAGCTGGCAACAGCATCTTTACGATGACCGGTCATCACAGAGCTTACAAAATAAAAATACTAAATAAATACTTCCGGCAAGATTTAGAGAAAGGTGAGCTTGGCATAGGATTTGCGGCCAACGTATCAGAGCTTTTATATAAGAATCAACAGCTCCTTGAAGAAGTTGAGCGAAAAATAGTATCAACTAAAGATAGGGCGACAGAACTACACGGAAAACTAGATCGTATAGAAGCAAGACTGGCGAATATCGAGAGCCTTAACACCTCCCTGCTAAAGAGATCAAGGCGCTATGTGGCGCGGCGGATAAAGCGCTCATCTTAAAACCATAATGAAATTATTAGTCCTGTCGCACACTTCGGATTTGATAGGCGGAGCCGAGCGCTCTATGCTCGATGTCTTTGATTACTGGATTGGTAAATACGATATCGAACCGGAATTTATACTGCGCGAACCTTTGGGCTCGCTTGTCGGGGAAATGAAGCGGCGGCGATGGAAGTACTATCCAATCAAATTTACCTTTTGGTCGCACCCCAGCCCGCCACTGCCAGGAGAAGTATTCCGCGATTCCAAGCTTAACGCCAAGGCGGTCAAGAAAATCGAGAAAATCATCCGAAAATCCAAGCCGGACATCGTTATGACCAACACGCTTGTCAGCCCATGGGCGGCTATAGCCGCCTACAATCAAGATGTCCCGCACGTCTGGTTCGTGCGCGAGTACGGCGACTTGGACCACGGCCGCTATTTTGACCAAGAGCACAACCAGACTTACAAGGATATTGGTAGCATGTCTAACTTAGTGGTTTCGAATTCGTTAACACTCACTCAGCATATAGAACGCTATGTGAATAAGGACAAAGTCGCTACTTTATACACTCCTTTTAAGATCGACTCATTAAAAGTTCAGTCGAAGGAAAAAGTTAAATCACCTTTTAAATACCAGAAGAGCCTCAAGCTTGTAATGACTAGCAACATATCTCAGGGTAAAGGGCAACTCGAAGTCATCGAAGCTGTTGGACGGCTGAACCAGAAGGGTCATGCGGTGGAAATTTGTATTGTGGGTAAAAACGTCGACCAGAAATATTTTTCAGAGATAAAAAAAACCATCAAAAAATATGGGATTAAGGATAAAGTGCAATTGGTCGGGTTACAACCTAATGCATTGGCTTTTGTGGGTATGTCAGACATTGGGGTCGTGGCTTCTCGCAAAGAGGCATTTGGGCGGACAACTTTTGAGTACCTAGCTATAGGCAAACCTGTAATTGGCGCCAACTCCGGAGCTACAGTAGAAATGGTCAAAATCGGCCAGAACGGCTACCTCTTTGAGTCCGGCAGTAGCGATGAATTGGCTAAAGCAATAGAAAAATATATTGCTAAGCGTGAGCTATTGGATACCCATGGAAAAAAATCCCTTGAACTAGCAACCCAAATGATGGCAGGCAAACATAATGTAGATGCCTTATATAAAAAAATTGCGCTCTTAGCAGCCGGTAAAGGCCAGCCCAAGGGTAAAAAAGTTGTGTATTTGGAGCAGTGGCTGGATTACCAGAAGAACGTAAAAAACCATAAGGACAGGACATACCAGCGCTCTTTAAAGAAAGCCGCTTATTTAAAGGCCAGGGGATTTGCCAGGGACCAGTATTACCGCGGGAAAAAAATTAAGGCTCAGCTGACGGGAAAGTAAATGGCTGCAACTGTAATAATTCCGGTTTACGCTGACTGGCCTTCTTTAAAAGACTGCATAGAGTCGGCGATTAAAACTATCGGGCCGGAGAATAAAATAATTTTGATTAATGACTGCGGGCCGGAAGCCGACTTATTAGAAAAGAATATAAAAAAAGCTATTGAAGGCCGGGAAAACTTCCACTATTTTAGAAATCCGAAGAACTTGGGTTTTGTAGGCACCTGCAACCGTGCTGTCGAAGAACTTGATAACACTAACAACAACATACTAATTCTGACCAGCGACACTGAAGCAACTGCCGGATTTTTGGGAGAAATGTCGGCAGTACTAAATTCGGATAAAAAAATCGGTGCCGTTTCGCCGCGTAGTAATAATGCGACTTTGGTCACAGTACCTCTTTGGTCCGCCCACCAAAAAGGAATCGGTGCCGAAAAATCATACCAAGTTTATCTAAAAATCAAAGATAAATTGCCTAGATCGTACAATGCACCGACCGCACACGGGTTTTGTATGCTTATAAGGCGCAGTCTTATAAAAAAATACGGATTGTTCGACGAAGTCTTTGGTAAGGGTTATGGCGAGGAAGTTGATTTTTGCCAGCGTATTAGGCAGCAGGGCTTTTTATGTGCTATCGCAAACCGTGCCTACGTATATCATATGGAGGCCCGCAGTTTCACCTTAGAAAAAAAGGCTGAAATATTAGAGAAGAGCAACCGGATCATATGGCGGAAATATCCCAATTATAGACGGGAAGTCCGAGAGTATATGGATCAGACTATAGCGGCTGAACGTAAAATAGAAGAAGCTGCGGGCGTCAAAGAAGCAAAGACCAGCAAATTACGTAAGGCTAAGCGAAGATTGGCATCTCTGATTAAAAATAGTTGACCAGTTAAGTATTTTTAACAAGCGCTTGAAGTAAGGTGATTAGCCTTTGCGCCGTAATGTCAGAGGAGCGCTTCTGCCATAGGTATTTTTGAGCTTTAGGTATAGTTATGCCTTTTTTCTGCCTGAGATCATCAGGATCATTTATAAGCTCTGATATTTTTTTCTTCCAAGCCTGTGCGGTATTTGGAATTCGGATTATGAATTCATCAAGCTCGCCTAGTCGGTAAGGCTCGATATCGGATACTACCGGAATTATTCCAGCAGCCAGATAATCTAAACACTTGATATCGGATTTATTGCGATTAAATTCATTATCAACAAGTGGCGACAGTCCGATATCGAAAGGTCCTTGGCGCAAAAACCATTGCACGAATCTCGGATATATCGACCCGTTACGACCGGCATAAGCACGCTTTAACCAATCTCGATCAGGCACGTCTGAGCCCACGCCGATAATTGTCAGTTCAAATTGATCTGGATACTCGATGGAGAGTGCATCCAGTGCCGGTAATATCATAGCGAAATCAGAGTCATGGGTGCCGGTTCCCATATAGAGCATTTTCAGGTACCCGCTGGCTTGGGAAGGGTCTTTCGTGTTAGCCCAAAGCCTCTTGTCCAAACTATTGGGCACGACAAAAACTTTCTTTTGGTATTTTTCTAGTGAATCTGCCAATTGATTTGTCGATATCCAAATCTGGTCTGCCTTCTCTATTAAATAATTAAAAGCCTCAATTCTAGGGCTGTGGATCAAATACTCCGGGTGTGATTTTCTGATGGAATGGAAAGCATCATCAGTATCGATAACTAGTTTAGTACCGGCAGCTCGCAAATTGTTCAAAAGCTGATTAGCCGATTGAAGATCATCAAAAGCAGTTCGCTGAACAATGCAAACATCAGTTCGATCATCAGGTTTGGTGACATTTTCGCGGTAAAGTTTCAGAGAAATTTTACCGCGAACAGACCCATGAGTTAGTGGCCCAATCAGACGAATAAAGGCAGAACTCTTAGGGTAAGTATCGCCGTCTGCAATAATAAGCGCAATATTTAAAGCCCCGGGCTTATCGGCAGTATGATCAAAAGAATAATAGTTGGCCAGTATTTTGTGTAACTGCCTGCGCTGTCTTTTATGGCGGACTGATGGGCGGTCGTAATACGAGTAGAATACGAAGAGCAACGCGCGCTTAGTAAATTTTAATAGGTTCAGAAATCGTCGGCGCAGAACCTTCATTATTTCGAAGATGTCGCCACTGGCGAGAAGTTTGGATAAATTACGCAGAGTAGCCCTTTGCGGTTTTGGGCGAGTGGATTTTGATTCCTGCACATAAGCCACTGTACTATTTTTCAGTAAAGCAATAAAGATTGCAGAAGGTATACTGGTTACGTGAGGGTTTTTAGAAAAACTATCCCCCGACTTGCTAAATGGTATAGAAAAATTCCTAGATTGACCAAAATTGGGCTTCTGGGGGTGGTGCTAATTTACATAAGCGTTGCCGGAACTGTTTCTGCTACCACGCCCTGGTTGGCTCGTGGTGATACACGCCAGCACATTGATTACACTTGGAGGCTTTACCATGGTGATATACCCAAGTGGTCTGACGGTTTAAAATATCCGCCGTTTGTAAAAATTTATGGGCACAAACCGGAAGCAGCTTCAACCAATCCACCATTTTTTTATTTGATCCACGCACCTTTTATCGGGCCGCTACTAGATAAGGGAGAGTGGAATAAAGCGATCGCCGTTGGCCGAGTTATAAATATATTGCTGGGAGTGGGATGCATTTTTGCATTAGCCTGGGCGGGCTGGGTCTTTGGTGGAAAGAGGAAGGAGCTTTTAGCGATCGCCGTACCCGCTATAGCTGTTTTAACGTACCGTTTTACGCGGCTAAACGTTGATTATGCATTGGACGTGCTACTAGTTTTACTGGGTACGTTATCTTTGGTGCTGGATTATCGGCTCTTACAGAATGGTCTGAAGAAAAAAAACCTTATCCTTCTGGGTCTGATATCGATAGCGGGCATGGCTACTAAAGCCCCGTATATAGTTTTTTTGTTTGTGTCATCCCTAGCGATATTATTGGCGGAATTGTCCCACGGTGGCAAAGATTTACGAAAGAAAATTTTGCGAGGTTTTCTAGCGGTATCCACGCTATTTGGAGTCATTTTGTTATTGGTAGGCTGGTTCTATTGGCGGAATTACAAATACAACGGCGGCCTGTTTAGCCCTTTCCCGCCCGGGTACACCGGCGGAAGAAGCGTTCAATCGCTGAGCGATGTGCTATCCAACAAAAAGATATGGCAGCTTTTTTATCTGGATTTTTCTAGCTATGCCAGTTTATCTTTAGTCATCTCCAGCTTCGCTTTAGCTGGGTGGTTGAATATAGGTAAGGATCGGATCTATAAATTTTTGAAGATCCCTATAAATATGGCGGCGATTCTATTAATGGCTTTAATCGTAATTGGAATATTTTTAACACAGATTAGTCACGCGGTAGGAATTGGATCAATAAACTTCAGATATATGCTGCCGGCTATTTTGCCGATCAGCCTATTTCTGTCAGTGGGACTATTATCTTTCAAACACGCGCGCGGCCAGCTGGTTACTCTCGCTGTCTTGGGCATGGGAACTTCCAGCGTACTTGTAGTTTCTCAATCTAAAATCCACCTTCTTTATAGCGCGGCCTGGCAAAACGGTCTTCCCAGTATAATTCTGACCGCGCTGGGCTTGCTGTTTATTTTAGGGGCAGTTTTACTCTCAGTATCGTTGTTTACTTTGACTAAAAATCAGAAAACAATCTAGCAATTACCGAAACTCTTCGATTTAACTCCCAAGCCGGAGTCTTTTCTACTAAGTAGGTGGGTAAACTTGAAACTGCAAAAATTACAATCGTTACTGCCACGAATATAAACTTGGCTGCATAGTTTTTTAATAACCTCTCGAGATAATAATTGCCAGCCAAATAAATTAATGGCAGGACGACGAGGATGTATCTTCCTTGTACCGCCAGAAATCTACCAGTGTCCTTATAGATGCTATAGTCCTTTAGCAGTAATGTCAGCAGATAAAAAATACTGACGGCAATCAATATTGAGATCACTTTTTCATTCTTAGCCCATTGTCTTATCATGGCTATCAAATATAGTACTACCAGTGCACCTACCCATAGTTTAATAAACTTACTTTGAGAAATAATGCGATTAGAACTGGTAAAGATCCCGTATGTCCTTTGCTCCATCATATGGCTCCAGGATGAGGTGTATGATAGCGAGCTTTCGCTAGCAGGCTTACGCCCAACTCCATGGGCGTATTCGTCCCTACTGTAAAGCGCGCTTTTACGACAATCTTCTATGCTTCTGACCTTCTCGCATGAAGGGGAGTAGGTTCCATAAGAAATAAAATTCACTATATAGCGCTGTATAAAAAGGAAGGATACAAAGACTAAAAGTACTGACAGAAAAGTGTTAAGTTCCTTATTGTTGATAAATGATCGTTTAAATTTTAGATAGGATATCTGCGGCATCCGGAAGTATTTATACGCAAAAAGAACCAAAACAATAAAAGCGATCGGTATGAAGTTAATCTTCACTAACAAACCTGCTAAGAGGCAAATAAAAAGTAGCAGAGTATACATTGCTGAGTATTTTTTAAATAACTTAAGTAGAAGATAGATACTGGTGAGGCTGAGAAAAATAAATAAGTTATCGTAGTTGATCGAAGCCGAAATAAAGGGAAACATTAACGTATTAACCAGCATGAATATGGAAAGATTTCGCGACAGTTTAGAAATTTTCGCAATGTTGGCAATTTTATAAATAAAAAACAACGAACCTAATCCAATCAATACATTAATTAGCCGTAAAACTATGTAGTTATTAGACCACCATTTGACCAAGACGTACGGGAAGGCCAGTAAGAAATGGTACAGGAAGAAAGGGTTATGGATTGATTCTGGTAGGGTGCTGTAACTGCCCTGGCTATGAAGTATGGGGCTAGGCAGGTGAGCAGAGAACAGCTGGATAAAGTTATAATGGTAAGTTTCGTCTGGTGGCAGGCCAAACTTTATTCTTACCGAAAAGTAGACTGCTTGTACAATAAACCACGCAAAAGTAATTTTGAGAAACGTGCTCGATGAAACAGCCGAAATTATCAGATTATTCGATTTTGATAGGTTGTATTTTCTAATAATCCCCCAGCGCATACTAGGGGTAGTATACGGTAATCTTAACTTCTATAACAAAAAATGGTTAACGGCCATAAGTAAAATGATAAATCGTCTTATGGTTATTACTGAGGAAGTACTCATTGCCACGCTTAAGGCCAATCGCATCCTTTCCACTGCCATCCCAACTACCCACTAATGGAATGTCGGTATCGGCTCCGTAGTGAAAATCAGCAATCGTCTTATGGTTATTACTGAGGAAGTACTCATTGCCACGCTTAAGGCCAATCGCATCCTTTCCACTGCCATCCCAACTACCCACTAATGGAATGTCGGTATCTCTGCCGTAGAAAAAGGACACTTCTTCGGTACCGTCATTACCATAATTTAAGAAATATTGATTACCGCGTTTCAAACCGATTTCATCTTTACCATCGCCGTCCCAATCTCCTACTAACACGGTGTCGGATGACTTGCCGAAATGAAAATCAGCGATTGTACGAGTATTGTCACTTAAGAAGTATTCATTACCTCTTTTCAAGCCAATCGCATCCTTATTGATCGTCCACTTGCCAACCAATGCTTCGTCCGTCCAACCTCCATAATGAAAATCATGAATGGTTCTTTGATTAATATTCTCGAAGTATTCATTGCCACGCTTCAAGCCCATGCCGGCTTGCCGGCTGCCACTCCAGTTACCTGAAAGAGTTGAGTCAGGCTCGTTGTCGGTGTTTATTAACGGGGCATTCGGAGCGTCTGTAGACGATAGATTATCATAAGCCGGATCACTACTGCTGGGTTTACCGGCTATTAAGCTATATGATATGTCGCCATCGGGGTTGTTATCATCCACACCTGTTATAGTAACTCGGTTATTCTGTGGCACATTCCAATTTGCTGATGTAATAGTTAAGCTCGTGACTCCGCCTAACGTTCCTTCAGCGGTGTTTGATACCAGCAATGGTATAGTTACGTTGGCTGTAGGCTGCTGGACCAGGTAATATTCAACAGTGGCAGTTCCGCCTGACTCGCTGGTTCTATTTGATATGATAGTTATTCTGATCGGATTCGATAGAGTGCTCCCGAACCAGCTGGTAAATATATTAAAGAAATTCAGATTGCCGGATTTATGAGGAGTGTAATTATAAAGCGCCGCAGTGGCTCCCGTGTCAATATGCACGGAAGATCCGTCGATTGTGGCATAACCGTCATAGAAGGTCGGTGAGGAATCGCTGGAGCACTGCTTCCGGTAGCCCTGTGTCATAAGAAGCCGATAACACGTATCAGGGTCGTCCGAATTGTCCCAAACATTACCTGAATTTGGATAGTTCGTAAGCTGGACGTTCCAGCCGGTGTTCCCAAGGGACCGCTGCTGCCAGAACTTAAGTTTCCAGGTGGCGATTATTACCTGGCGCGAGAATCCGACTTGGTGAGAATCGGCGTGGCCATTGCCATCTTGTACGCAGAGATTATTAACGCTGGTGACACTTGTTCCATTAATGCTGTATAACTCAAATCCTGAGTAATTGTGTAGAACCTGCGCGTCCGGACAGCCATTACCCATGGCTGCGGAGTATCTTTGCTTAGAACCATTATTAGTTGTCGGATTGGGGCATATGTCTCCTGTGCCGCCGGTTACTAACGATTCTTCTTTTTGCAGAGTCGTCAAAATAACCTGGGGATTTAACCCGTAAACATGTGCCGCATGGCTGATGATCGTTCCAGCTGTTACATCGGAGCCATAAGAGAATCCGCCAGTTGAGGGTGACCCCGTGGGTGAATAACCAGTTACATCGGGCGCTTTGAAGCCTTTGTGAGTGCTGATGCAGCTATTTGGAAAAGAGTTCAGGAATGTATCTATCTGGGCAGCCGTCATCTTCTCGGAATTGCTGAAGACAAAATCGTCCATCAACCGGTTATAGTTGACGGCTGCGAAGGCGTGAATTGGATTTAGTGCAATTGAAGCAATCAGAAAAAACAACACAATAAGTAAGCTGATGATTTTCTTCATCTACTTAATAGTTAACAGGATTGGGTCCTGCGCCGTTTTAATCTGGCCATTTAAACTGGCTACAGCTGTTACTGTCCAGCTGCCTGAAGACAAAATATTCGAATTCCATGACCAGCTTGCTAAGCCATCGGAATTTGCAGTCTGACTCGGCAGCTGTGAAGTGGTACCGTCTGATCTAGTGAATTTTATGTAGCACCTAGCTCCGGTTGTAGTGGCGCAATGTGAATCTTCGGTGGTTGGCGAGCCGCCCGCACCAGGCGAGTGGTTGCTAACGAATTGGCCATACGGCGATCGCAAAGTTATTTTTTCCGTTTCAGATCCACTGGATGCCCCACCAGCTGAACCAGAATTTTTAGCACTGCCGCTGGATTGGCTACCTGAAGTTTGGTCGCTATGTCCAGTCCCTTGATTGCCCGATTGCTGATTGGCGACTGGTATTATCTGAGGCACAGATTGCTGGTGAAAAATATGGGTAGTATTTGTCAATTCCAAAGTTGAGACTGCCACAACTACAACTAAGAGAGTCAGAAGGGAGTAGAAGACTTTCCCACGCTGGCTAAAAAATTTATTGATACTTCGATTCATATGACTAATAAGGAATTTTTATTTTTGTTTGACTGCTTTCATTATAACATCCGCGACTGATATGCCAATCTATATAGGTGTCGAGTTGCGTGCAGTCTCTAAGGTGTTATTTCAGTGTGTTCTTGGTAGAATAGGAGGGCAATATGAAACTTTTGGTAGTCTCGATTTGCCATAATGAAGCGCAGACGATAGGCAAGTTATTGGATAGGATCCCCAAAAAAATCGCCGGAATTTCCTCGATTGATAAGTGGGTGATTGACGATGGAAGTACTGATAACACGGTAGAAATTGCCAAAAAACACCGCGCCAACGTAGTAGCAGATGGCACTCAAAAAAAGCTAGCTTACCGATTTAGAGAACTGATAGATCTATCATTGGCCCAAAAAGCTGATGTTATGGTTAATATAGACGGTGATTTACAATTTGACCCAAAAGATATACCGTGGCTGGTCAAACCGATAGTAGAGGATACCGCTGATTTTGTAGCGGCTGATAGGTTTACTCATATTAAAACCGGTAAATCTAAGAGACCCACGAATATGCCACTTGGAAAATACGTTGGCAATAAGCTAGGTGCTAAGATTGTCGGCAGACTGAGCAAACAAAGCTTCCGTGATGTGACATGCGGCTTTCGTGCCTATAGCCGCAAGGCCTTGTTCGCCCTGAATACAGACGGCAGACATACATACACCCAGGAGTCATTCCAAGTACTGGCAATGAAGCGTTTGCGCATAGCCTCCGTCCCGGTTGAGGTTACATATTATAAAGGCAGGCAGTCTAGGGTAGTTAAAAGTATTTTTCATTATGTCTCCGTGAGCGCAGTAAGCATTTTGCGTTCTTACAGAGATTTTGCACCCCTGAGATTTTTTGGCTGGCTGGGGTTTATACCATTTATAGTCGGACTGGGATTCCTAGTATTCCTGCTGATACATCGAATTGTTTCAAGCCAATTTAGTCCGTACAAATTCACCGGCTTCGTGGGAATTTATCTGATTACTTTAGGCATTATCTTTTGGGCACTTGGCCTGGTGGCTGATATGTTAAGTCGTATGCTTAACAACCAAGAGAAAATACTGGAAGCGACTAGACGGATCGAGCATGCAAGGCCTAAAGAACGATTGGATTCTAAGTGACTAAGTTAAAAATCAGTGCTACGCCTGAAAAAGAAGATTTCTTTGGCAAATATGAAAATTCCGGCCGAGTTGGGCAAGTTTTACTAGCGAACTATTTTAAACAGCTGGAAGTATTAACTCGCGAAGCACTCGACAGCGGTACTATAACTAGCGCGCTGGAAATAGGCTGTGGCCCCGGCTATTCGACTAAAAAAATTTCTAAGTTTCTGCCAAAGGCCGTCAGATTGGACGCATCTGAGTACGTTAAGCCACTTGTATCAGTAGCCAAGAAGAACAATCCCAAACTTAAAATCTGGCAAGAGGACATTTATCACCTAAAATCCAACAGCAATAGCTATGATCTTATATACCTACTGGAAGTATTAGAGCACCTCGATTATCCAAAAGTTGCCCTAAACGAAATTAGAAGGGTTCTAAAGCCGGGAGGTTTTTTAATTGTAGGGGTACCTAGAGAGCCTCTCTGGCGTTTTTTGAATATGGCCAGAGGAGCCTACTGGTCCAACTTTGGTAATACGCCAGGACATTTAAATCATTGGTCAAGTCCGGCAATTGGAGAATTCTTACATAAAAATATCGGGAGTAAAGTCAGTGTTAAACGGCCATTACCATGGACATTAGTCTTATCAAAAACCACCAAACGCTAATTAAGCTAAGGGCCATATTAAAAAAACGCCTGGTGCTTTATTCCCTCCAAGTGTTTTTAATCGTCGCGGCCATTACCCTCGCCATATTTAGTTTGAGTAGAAATCATAAATCTACCAACTTTAGTCATGTAAACATCTGGTTCTTGGTTGGCGGTGTGATAACTTACTTAATTTTTTATCTTTTCTTCTCCGTGCATTGGTCTTTTGCGTTGTCAATCGTAGAGAATCGAAAAATCGATCGGAAACAGATCCTGGCTTTCTTTGCATCACAGCCATACAAATATTTACCGACAAGCGCTTTTTCCGTATCATCTAGGTCACTTTATTCAGTCAAGCTTGGGGCTCATAAAATATCAACTACGGCTGGGGCCCAGTTATCTGAGTACGGCAGTTTATTTGCGAGCGGCTTATTAATAATGGTGCTAACGCGTATCAAGTTGCCGATGTTTATATTGGTACCCACTGTATTGCTGATATTTTTATCTCTATCCTACGTAGCTATTTATCTATATAGGGATTTGAGGAAATCAACTAAGTATCTGGTCTTAATTTCAATCAGCTTAGTAAGTTGGATTATCGGCGGGCTGTCTTTCTTCTTTGTACTCCATGGTGTGAATTTGCATACCTCATTCGAGGATGCAGTTTATTTGAACGATGCCACCTTTTTGGCTAGCATTGCCGCGGTATTAGTACCAGCAGGAATTGGTATACGAGAAGCTATATTATTCAGCCAGAATATCGGTTTTTCAGGCGTGTTAGTCTGGCGCATTATTTCAGTAGTTGTTGATGTAATGAGTGGGGCATTCGCAATTGTAAAAATCAACAAAAGAAAAACTTAGCGGCCAACGCCGATATATTCCAACCCAATGCTAGAAATCGGCTTTTCATTAATAGCATTCATGCAGTCGATAATTAAATTACCGCGCATTATCCGTTTAATCTTCTTGAAATCCATTTGAATTAGTTCTGGCCAATCGGTAGCTAAAAATATTGCGTCTGCACCGCGGACAGCGGACTGAATTGAGGTACTTACTATGATCTTGCGACGTAAGTCCGGCCTGGCTTCAACACCAGCCTGGGGGTCATAAGTTGTTACTCGGGCACCGGATTTGGCTAAAATATTGGCTAATTTAACGCCTGGCGAACGACGGGCGTCGCTGGTGCCAGGCTTAAACGATAGCCCCAAAACAGCTAATTTTTTATTGTCCAGTGATCCTAGTTTACGCCGGACCTTGTTAGCGATGTAACCAGGCATAGAGTCATTTAGCTCTGAAACAGATGTCATTATACTTAGCTCAACACCGTGTGCAGCGGCACTGCTTATTAATCCACTGACATCTTTTGGAAAACAGCCTCCGCCATAGCCCCTTCCGGCGTTTAGAAAAGCTCGACCAATTCGTTTGTCAGCGCCAACTGCATTCATTACTTCAGTGATGTCTGCTTCTGTCTGGTCAGCCAGCTTTGCAATTGAATTGGCGAAGGAAATCTTCAAAGCCAAAAAGGCATTTGATGTAACTTTAATTAATTCAGCGCTGTTGCGATTAGTTATAAATAAGCCGGTTTTATGCATCCCATTGATTTTCAGCCCAGCCCCTGCAGCAATCGCATTACGGCATTTGCTTATACTTTTATAAAGTTCTACGACCTTCTTAGCCGCGGATTTATTACTGCTACCGACGACAATTCGGTCAGGCAATAAAGAATCTAATACAGCCGTGCCCTCACGCAAAAATTCAGGATTGGAAACGTAAGCAAAATTATGACCGTGTTTTGCAAACAACTGCTCAATTCTTCGACCTGTACCGACGGGCACGGTGCTTTTTTGGACGAAGATACTGCCTTTTTTCATTAATTTCGCGGCTTTCTCTGCAGCCGAAAAAACATAAGTCAGATTGGAGCTGCCGTCCGGATTGTCTGGCGTACCCACACAAGAAAAAACGAAGTCGCTATCCGGTATAGCAATATCGTATACATTAGTTGGAACCAGCCTTTGGGATTTTAGTGAGTTTTTTAGAAGAAGGTCAATGCCAGCCTCATAAAAAAATGAGTAACCACTATTGATAGTCTTCAGTCGACTCGGATCTATTTCTATCAAATAGGTTTTGTAGCCGCTCTCGGCCAGCAATATTGCCGTAGTAAGTCCGACATAGCCGGCGCCGATAACTGAAACTGCAACCTGATTTATCATTTAAGTACCAATACCTTTATAGATGATGCCGGCTTTTTCGAAGGTTTGGCGGTTGAAAGCGTTCTTGCCGTCGATAAATACTTGGCATACCAAGTATCTTGGCCTGAGTTTTAGGAACTCTTTGTGGTTAGTGGCTACAATTACAGCAGCGCTGCCATTCAAAGCAGCTTTCATAGATTTGGCTGTTGATTTTTCTGGGAAGTACGGATCATAGCTGGCAACATTGGCGCCCTTGGTTTTTAAAATCTTGATTAGCTTATAGGAAGGACTTTCGCGGTCATCAGCCACATTGGGTTTATACGATAAACCCAGCACCGCTATCTTTGAGCCTTTGAGTTTATGGCCGGCTTCAGTTAATCCCTCGATCAGTTGATCCACTGTAAATTCAGGCATTCGGTTGTTGATAGAGCGGGCTAAGGATAGAAACTCATGGTCAAATCCATAGCCTTTGGCATATTCAATTAGGTAGTATGGATCTACCGGAATACAGTGGCCGCCGACGCCGACGCTCGGATAGTGCGGCATAAAGGCGAACGGTTTGGTAGCGGCACCGTCTATGACGTTTTTAACGTTGATGCCAAGCTTGGTAAATGACATTGCCAGCTCGTTGACGAAGGCGATATTAACGTCCCGGAAAGAATTCTCAACAATTTTCACAGCCTCGGCTTCTTTTAAAGAAGCCATGGGTCTAATTGGCGCGCTGATGATTTTTTTATAGAAACTTAGAGCCTTGCTTAAGCCTTTATCATTACTGGAGCCTAGGACCCGGGGGATGTTTTCTACGCTCCATCTGTCGTCGCCGGGATTAATTCGTTCCGGGCAATGGGCGACAAAAAAATCCAGATTAATCTTGAGTTTCGATTGCTTTTCAATCAGCGGAATGACCACTTCATCACATACGCCCGGGTTGATGGTGGACTCAATTATCACTAGAGACCCTTTTTTAAGTTTTTTAGCTAGTGCCTGACAAGCACTTTTTAAAGGCTTAAGGTCAGGAACATAGCCGTTTTTCACTGGAGTTGGTACGCAAACCACGATAATATCGGCAGCACTTACAGAAGAATAGTCGGAATCAGCCCTCAGCTTCGTGGTTTTGATGTTTTTGGCAATGTATTCTTCGCCGATGGGATCATGGTGCTTATTTATCAGCCGGACCTTGTTAGCATCAAGGTCAATGCCAGTGACTTCATAACCTTTCTTGGATGCCAACAGCGCCAGCGGCAAACCCACATAGCCGAGCCCTATCACAGAAACTTTCATAAGCGAGCTCCTATATAGGGCTCGGCAAATATCAATTCACAATTATCAATTCTCAATAAATTACCAAACACCAATGGCCAGCGAAAACGGATAACCGATACCGGATAACGCACGGATAACAGGAAACAGCTAACGGCTAACGGCATAGGACTCATGTATTTTGTACGAGGCCTAGCAGGTATTGTCCGTAGCCGGATTTAGTTAATTCGTCAGCCAGTTTTCTGAGCTGGGTATCATCAATAAAGCCTTGGCGCCAGGCCGCTTCCTCGATGCAGCCGATTTTTAAGCCTTGGCGTTCTTCAATAACTTGTACGAATTGCGCCGCCTGGTTGAGGCTGGCGAACGTGCCGGTATCAAGCCAGGCCGAACCGCGGTCCAGCAAGCTGACTTTTAATTTGCCTTGTTTTAAGTACTCATTATTAATATCGGTAATTTCAATTTCTCCTCGGGCGCTGGGCTTGATACCTTTGGCTATATTGATTACCGCGTTGTCATAAAAGTATAAACCGGTCACGGCGTAGCTGGATTTGGGCTTTTCGGGTTTTTCTTCAATTGAAATGGCCTTCATCTGAGCGTCAAACTCGACAACGCCGTAGCGCTCGGGATCCGCTACTTGGTAACCGAAAACAATTCCGCCGTCCGGATCGGTATAACTTTTAAGATTGTCCTCCAGGCTGCTGCTGTAGAAAATGTTATCGCCCAGTATCATCGCCACTTTATCGCTGCCGATGAATTCTTCGCCGACGATGAAGGCATCAGCCAGGCCGCGGGGCTGGTCCTGTTGTTTGTAGCTGAAATTGCAGCCCAACTGGCTGCCATCGCCCATCAGATGCTGGAAGCGGGACAGATCGTTTGGCGTCGAAATGATTAAAATATCTTTTATGCCGGCGCTGATAAGCGTACTCAATGGGTAATAAATCATCGGCTTGTCATACACCGGCAGCAACTGCTTGGAATTCGCCAGGGTAATTGGGTAAAGACGTGTAGCATTGCCTCCCGCCAGAACTATGCCGCGCATGAGATACCTCTCCCTGCGGCAGTGACCGGTGACCCGTGACCGGTGACCGGTGTGTTAACAGTGGCCAATGGCCAACATTTACGGGTAACTGATAACTGATAACGCACTGTAAACTGATAACTGCTAACTGGTAACATCCTAATCTTCCTTCTTTATGTATTGTCTCAAATCTTCGCGCCAATCGCGCGGCTTAAAGCCGATTGATTCTATTTTAGCCAAATCGAGTACGCTGTTCAGGGGCCGCGGGGCCACACCTTCTTTACCGGTCGAATACTCGGCGAATGTAGTATCCATAACTTTGATGTCTATGCCGGCTTCTTTGAATATAGCGCGGGTAAAATCGGCCCAGCTGACTGTCTCACCCTCATTGGTCAGGTTATAGACTCCAAATTCAGCCGGTTTTTCGATAAGGAATTTGATCCCGTCCGCCAGTACGGTCGTAAAAGTCGGCCTGATTGTTTGGTCGGCGACGACAGTCGGCGTGATACCTTTTTTGCCTAAATCGAGCATTATCCGGAGAAAATTTTTGCCGTCGCCAATGACCGAGTCTGTCCTGATGATGTAGTGCTTTTTCGACTTGGCGGCTTTTTGGTCGCCGGCGGCTTTGCTTTTGGCGTACTCGCCGAGCGGATTCGGCTTGTCTTTCTCGCTGTAAGATTTTTTGTGGCCGTCAAACACGTAGGCCGTGGATATATGAACCAGCAGAATATCGTTTTGGTTGGCAATCTCCGCCAGATACCCCACTGCTTGGTCATTAACTTTCCGGGCGGCGGCTTTGCCTTCCGGCGTTTCGGCGCCATCGACATTGGTGTAAGCCGCGGTATTTAAAATTGCTTTGACGCCGTGCCAATTAAAATTTTTGACCGATGAACTATCAGTGATATCAAGTTCGGAGATATCGGCTTTTCTAGCATTCGGATAGACAGCCTGCAGAGCTCTGCCGACCTGGCCATTGGCTCCGATAATTAAAATCTCTGAATCAGCCATTAAACTTGTCCGGAAAAGTTTCACGCATTGACGGGTTTTGCTGGTCTTTGAGCGAGATGATCCAGCCATCAGGACCTATCGGCCATTTTATTTTCAAATCCGGGTCGTTGAAATTGATGGCTAGATACTGGCCGGAGTAAGCTTTATCGGCACTCCAGATGCCAGTGACGCAATAAACATAGTCGACATCTTCATCAGAAATCGCCTGGACGCCATTACCGACACCCTTGGGGATGAATAACATCTGAGTCGGGTCTAGCTCAAAAGTATCTACTTGGCCGAAAGTGTCGGACTCGACGCGTAAATCAACCATGGCGCAAAAAACCTTGCCGCGTACAACATGCACGACCTTGTCATAGGGCTCGGCGTGAATAGCTCGAATCGTTCCTTTTTTAGAATGAGCAATGCCTAGTTGCTTCGGCTCGAATGTTGGTAAACCCATGGGCTGCATAGCCTCGCTCTGCCAGACTTCAGTGAAACGGCCACGTGGATCCTCGAAAATATTGAGATCGAATATCAGCATTCCGTCAAACCTGGTTTTATGGATATTGCGATGGCTTGTCTGGCTAATATCGGATTTGTTATCGGCCATCATCGACCCATTTCTTCATATTTAGCTTCAGTCTCGGCTTTTTGCGGCTGCCACCAATTTTCATTAGCTTTGTACCATTCAATTGTCTGCTTCAGTCCTTCGCGGAAATCGGTGTATTTTGGCTGCCAGCCCAGCTCGGCACGGATTTTGCTCGATTCTATGGCATAGCGCAGGTCATGGCCGGGCCGGTCTTCAACATGTTCGTAATCGGACCTGTCTTTGCCCATCAGCTCGAGTAAAGTTTCGACAACTTCTTTATTGGATTTTTCGCCATCCGCACCGATTAGATATGTTTCACCAACTTTGCCATTTTCTAGTATCGCCAGTACGCCCGACGAATGGTCTTCGGCGTGAATCCAATCGCGGATGTTCTGCCCGCTGCCGTAAAGTTTTGGCTTGCGGCCTTCCAGGATTTCGGTAATTTGGCGGGGAATAAACTTTTCGACATGCTGGTACGGCCCATAGTTATTAGAGCAATTGGATAATGTTGCTTGGACGCCGTAGCTGCGAATCCATGCTCTGACCAGATGATCCGACGCCGCCTTAGTGGCGGAGTAGGGGCTGGACGGGTTGTAAGCCGTTTTCTCGTTAAATTTCGGGCTGTCGAGCTCTAAGTCGCCGTAAACTTCGTCAGTAGAAATATGATGCAAGCGTTTTTGGTGCTGCCGCACAGCCTCCAGAATCTGGTATGTGCCGACGACATTGGTATCAACAAACGGCTTTGGTCCATGGATGGAATTATCAACGTGAGTCTCGGCGGCAAAGTGCACCACCGCATCGCAATCAGCCACGGCGTTATTAACCGCGGACTCATCGCAAATGTCGCCTTGAGTGAATGTAAATCTACTTTCATCGAGCCCGTCAAGATTTTTGCGGTTGCCGGCATAGGTCAATTTATCTAATACCACAACCTGCCACTCGGGTCGCTCATTTATAACATGTCTGACAAAATTCGAGCCGATAAATCCGGCGCCGCCGCTAACCAAAATCTTCATCAATTAAATTATATCAGAACAACACCTTAAGAATCGGTGATTATCCCCTTAAGTTTGGCGACCAGTTCATCGAGTTGTTTCCGGGTTTTAGCCTCGGCATTCAAACGCACCAATTGTTCGGTATTACTAGGCCTTAAATTAAACCAATAGTCCGGATAGTTGACCGTAACGCCATCTATATGGTCGTGCCGGCCACCTTTAAACGCCGCTTCAGCGTTGGCGATAGCTAGCTCTTTATTCTTAACCACAAAGTTAGTTTCAGAAATCATTTCATAGTGGCGATACTCATCAACAATCGCCGATAATTTTTTTTCAGATTCGCTAAGTGCTTCCAGTAATACCATAGCCGTTATCAGGCCGGAGTCGGAGTAGAAGTGTTCTTTAAAAAACATATGGCCTGACGTTTCGGCGCCGAAAGGCGCGCCCAGCCGGCGCATTTCGGCGCCGACGACAATTCGTCCGGCCTTCACCCTTATCGGTTTGCCGCCCCATTCCTTAATCAACTCCTGTGTCGCGCGGCTGGTTCGGACGTCGTGGACAATCTTGCTGCCCGGGTGTCGCTTTAAATAATATTTCGCAATGATGCTGATGATATCGCTGCCTTGAACTACTCTCCCTAAATCATCAACGAACACCGCTCGGTCGCCGTCGCCGTCAAACGCTATACCCAAATCCAATCGCTTTCGTTTGACCAGCGCTATTAGATCGTTAATATTCTCGGCTTCCGACGGATTGGGAGCATGATTGGGGAATTTCCCGTTGACTTTAAAGTAAAGCGGCTCGACTTTAAGGGGCAGCTTTGGCAGAAGCTTTGGCAATATAGCTCCAGCTGTTCCATTGCCGGTATCGATCGCCACATGAAAGGGCTTTAGCTTATCTATAAAGCTAAAACAAAAATTCAACCATTCGTCCGTGACGTTACGGCTAATGACTTTACCAACCTGAGCGGCCGCTGGTTTAAATTCATTTGCGAGCACACTGTCCCTTATTTCTTCTAAACCCATACCCAGACCAACCGAAATGGCTTCTTCGCGAGCCAGCTTAAGGCCATTATCGCTAACCGGATTGTGACTAGCGGAAATGACTCCGCCGCCGGACAAATCGTAGCGACCGATGGCGAAGAATAACATATCCGTGGTAATCAGGCCCAAATCCCAAATTTCGCGGCCCTGCTTGGCCAATCCGGCGATGAATTGACTGGCGAACTCCACTGAATCAGAGCGCGCGTCGCGTCCGACGGCCACGGTCCCTTTGGTTGGTAAGTAGTCAGCAAACGCCCGGCCTAGCTTGAAATATATCTCAGGTGTCAGTTCACTGCCGACTTTGCCTCGGATGTCATAAGCCTTAAATATTTCCGGTAAGCTCAGACCACGCTCCCTATAAATTTCTTAATATTTTTTCTGAATTCTGCTGTCGAGAATTTGGCTGCTGATTTCTGGACTTGGGAATACTTATACTTTTTGGGTTTGAATTTTTGCAGAGTCGCGGATAGGCTCTCCACGGTCTGTTCCTTAAAAAAATCACCATTTTTACCGGGATCGATGTAATCCAAAGCACCACCCGCCTGATAGGCAATAACTGGAGTACCAGCGGCTAATGCCTCAACCGGTGTTATGCCAAAATCTTCAAACGCTGCCAGAATAAAAGCTTCAGAGGACTTTAAACTGCTAATAACCTCTTCAAAAGGCACCCAACTTTTTAGTTCAACGGTCGGCCCCGCCCGTTTAACCAGTCTTTCGTGTTCGGGTCCGCTACCTATCACTTTTAAAGGTAAATTTAATTTCGTGCAGGCGTCGACAATTAAATCGACGCGTTTGTAGGGTACCTGCCTGCCGATCGTAATAAAACCCCGCCGTTTCTCTGACAATTCGTTATTAAATTCCTGCACATTAACTGGCGGCCAAATTACAACTGAATCTCTGCCATAAAAAGTCATAATATCCGATTGGATATGCCTTGAGTTGGCTATAAAATAGTCGACGGATTGAGCGGCTTGATAATCGCGATTACGCAACCATTTAATCAGTATTTTTAATGATAGACTTACTAAGATTTGTGGCCCAAAACCGGGAAAATTTTTGTAATAATCATGATGACGCCAGTAAAAATGGGTTGGACTGTGGCAGTAACAGACGTGAACGGCCGGCTTTTTTAGTTTTATGAATTTGGCTTCGCCATTGCCCGAGCTTGAAATAACTAGATCGTAAGTACTTAAATCCAGCTTGGAAAACCATCTTTGGCGAAGCACCGGTAAAAACTTGCGCAGCCTTGAAAATGGCCAGTGCTGCATATAGCTTGCAATGACTTTATTGTCCAGGCGTTTTTGCCACTCCTCAGTGCAATAGGAAGTATAGATCGGCGCTTCCGGGTATATTTTATGCAATTGCTCAACAACTAGCTCGGCGCCGCCGCCCACAAACCAATCATGAACAATCGCTACCCTCATGGCTTACTTTGCTCCGCTGCGGCGCAGTACCACGCGGATGGTTTTTATCAGAATGGTTAAATCCATCCACAGGCTCCAGTTCTGCACGTAATAAAGATCGAGTTTACGCCGTTCCGGAACTGGCAGATCCCGGCGGCCGGATATTTGCGCCAAACCGGTCATACCGGATTTAACACTTAGTATTGTATGGCGTTTTTCAAATTCGCTCAGCTCTTGCGGTATCAGGGCCCGCGGCCCGACTAAACTTAGATCGCCCTTAACAACGTTTAGTAATTGCGGCAGCTCATCCAGGCTATTTCGGCGCAGAAACCGCCCAAATGGCGTGACCCGGGGGTCATCTTCCATATAGTCGCCGTTTTCGCGGTAGATTTTAACCAGTTCCGGACGACCCATTTTAGCGAAGGCTTCTTCCGGCGTGGTGCCATCATATTTTTTATATTGCGTGCGAAATTTAAATACCGTAAATGAATTATTGAACCTGGTCAGGCGTTTTTGCCGGAAAAATACCGAGCCGCTTGTAAGCAAACCAATAGCCGCGATTAGCACCATGAACGGCGCTGCGATTATTAGCAGGGCCATACCTACCAATAGATCGAATAATCGCTTAACGACGCGCCCCCAGCCCAGCAGGGCCGTTTGATGGACGGCGATCACCGGAATTTGCGAGCGGAACAGCTCCACTTCAATATTGCCGACAAACAATTCGCTGTTGCCCGGCACAAAGCGGTAAGAAATGTGGTGCGTCTGGGCAAACTCCAGAACCTCATTATTACGCTGGCTGGCGGCAAACAGTTCCGTCTGGACGATGGCGTGGATGTCATTTGATTTTAGATTTTTAACGGCCTCCTCGAAGCTGTCAAAAATCACCAGCTGTGGAAATCGCTTACGCGCCTGGACTTTGTCGGCCACTACGCCGACAATCCGGTAGCCGGAAACGCGGCTGTCGGCCAAATTCTCAATCAGCTCGACCGTAACTTTGGTATTGCCGACCAGTAAGACATTGGTAATCCCAACATCGAACCTAAAAAGATATGCCCGAGTTTCGCGTGCCAGGTTACGGAAAACTACCAGGAATATAAAAGCCAGGCCGAAGCCGTAAACTGGCACCATGCGGGCTGGGAAGATAGTGCGGCTGAAGGCGTAGCTGTAGGATATGACAAATAACAAACCGATGAATGACCCAATCAGCAAGCGGCCGAACTCAGCAAAGCGTTTTTCCTGGATAGAGCTGTTGTAAAGACCAAGCAGGCCAAAAATCAGTATCCAGAAGGGAAGCAGCAGTAAAAAGATTTTTATGTATTCAGAGCCGGGAATCGGGTGGGCTACAGGCACGTTACTTAAAGGACCGCGTATTAAAAAGGCGAATATAAAAGCCGCCACTAATGCCAAAAAATCGCCCGCTACTAAAATTAAGCCGTAAATCAGCGAAGCGTTACTTTTCATTTATACTTAAGATTGTAGCATTTATGAGACCTTCTACCACTGTTAGTAAACTGTCAACCTGGACTTCATGGGTGGCTGTCTTTATCCTGGCCGTCCTGCCTTTCCACGCTTTTTTAACTGTTTGGTTGTCCAGCTTAACCGGGCATTATACGCTGCTGCGGTTATGGAAGGAGTTTTTGCTGCTGCCGATCATGGCCTCGGCCATCTATGCTTTGATAAAAGATAAGTCTTTACGCCAAAAGCTGGTCCATTCAAGGCTGGTTCAACTGATAACGCTATATATTATTTTTCTGGTTCTACTAGCGATTATCCCTCTGCTTAGCCAAGATGTTACGGCCAAGGCGATGTGGTACGGGCTACTGGTTAATTTACGATTCCTTCTATTCTTTCTGGCGGTGTTTATATTAGCGACAAAATCGCAAATAATAGTTAAAAACTGGCCTATGCTATTCTATATTCCGGCAATTATAGTAGCTGCCTTCGCTATTTTGCAGTATCTGGCCCTACCGTACGATTTTCTGCGCCACTTCGGCTACAGCGAATCGACGATTTACCCCTACGAGACCATCAACCATAACATTCAGCTTATACGCGTGGCGTCAACTACGCGCGGCGCTAATCCGCTCGGCGCTTACTTGCTTTTACCAATATCAGCGCTGGCAGTGGCTTTCTTTAAAGAAAAAAAGCAAAGAACTAACATATTAATGCTCGGACTGGGTTTTTTGCTGGCGCTGGCATTCAGCTTTTCACGCAGCGCCTGGATAGGCGCTGCCTTGAGCTTGTTGCTCATTACTTGGGCGGCGCTCAAAACCAAACGGGCCAGGAAAATCTTGCTTTTGAGTTTGGCGGGAATAGCCATGTGTGGCATAATTTTAGCGCTCGTTTTACGCAATAACGCCGACTTTCAAAACACATTTTTACATACCGAACATGGTTCAAAGGTAGCGGTCAGTTCTAATGAAGCCCACGGATCAGCCTTTAAGGCCGCCGCCAAAGACATCATTCATCAGCCTTGGGGCGGCGGCGTCGGCACTGCCGGGCCGGAATCGGTCTATAACAACCATCCGGCCCGGATTGCCGAAAATTACTTTTTACAGATTGGGCAGGAAGCGGGAGTAATAGGCATGGCATTATTCATCGCTATCTGCTCGGTGGCCGGAAGGAAGCTTTGGAAAGGCCGCGCCGATCCTTTAGCCCTATGGCTTTTCGCCAGTTTGATCGGTCTGACTTTCGTTAACTTACTGTCGCACGCCTGGACGGACGACACATTGGCCTACATCTGGTGGGGGCTCGCGGGAGTCGCTTTAGCGACTCCCGCGGCTAAAAGCTAAAAGCTAAAAGCCCAGAGTTAGTCCAAAAATACTTAACAAGTCAAGTATTTTTAGGTGTTGCGCCCCAGATTTATAAGTATTATGCTTATGCCAAGGAATTAGAAATGAAAAACTACAAAGGCTTCACGGTAATCGAAGGTATGCTGATACTAGTAATTGTAGGCATCCTCGGCTTCACCGGCTGGTATGTTTGGAGTACTCATAATAAGGCCGCCGACAGTCTAATAAACGCCGATGCTGCTAATAGTTCAGTTGTGGGACAATCCAAAAAAACAACAAAGGAATATACCACAAAAAATGAAACAGCTGATTGGCTGACATTTACTTCTACCAGTAAGCTTTACTCAATAAAACTACCAGATGGCTGGAAATTTAATCATCAAAATAACGATGTCCTGCTTACTCAAGATAACGGCATGGAATATAAGCCAGGACAAAAGGCTACCGTCCAGGAGGTTATGGGTGGTAGAGATGGATTCATTGGATTATTAATCACTGAAGATTCGAGCGATCAATCAAGCGAGCTGTTTAGCACTTATCAAAAAGTCGGAAATTACACAGCTGGAAACCTAAAAGGAACTGAATACTACTATGAAGAAAAAACCGACCCTCAAGGCATAGGTTTGCCTAAAGGCGGTAAAGAATATGTATTTTACTTTATAAAAAATGGCAAAGGCATATATATTTCTTACTCATTTTCTCCGGGAGATACGAATCATCTAGATATGATAGAAAAAATGCTGACAACCCTTAAGTAGCTTTAAATGGCGAAAATAAAAACCAAAAATCGGAAAGTCGTTGTCCAGTTCATCGAGTATATGATCAGCGGCGGCGCCTATTTTTGGAGCGGCTATCTGGCGTTTGCTTTTCTTTACGGCAATGCCGATTCTAGCTGGCCGAGCCTGCATTGGAATCTTTGGTGGTCAACCATCGTCAGCAACGTTTTCGGCTGGACGGTCAACTTTATCCTTCAGCGCTTCTGGGTGTTCAACAATAAAGCTTTGAAGGGCCACCAGACTCAGGTAACCACACGCTACATCATAATCACGCTGGTAGACTTTGTGCTGAATTACTTTATCCTCTACGCTTTGAAGCAGGTAGGCATAACACCATACATCGGCCAATTTATATCATCGGCTTTCTTTACGGTATGGAACTGGTTCTGGTATAAGTTCTGGGTCTTTCCGGAAAAATTCGCCCGTAAAAAATCGAAGCATTCCGTCGCCCGGGTAATAGCTCATCGCGCCCATGGCCACAGCGCTTACCATTTGAAATCTTAACTGCCGGCAGGTAGAGTGTTAGACAACAGCCATGGAAGAACAAAAAGCGAATAAAGCTATTCGGCCAACTAAAAGGCAAAAAGAACTACTGACATTTATAGAAGAATTCATTGCCGCTAACGGTTACAGCCCAAGCTACCGGGAAATCATGAACGGTCTGAAATACACCTCCGTGGCGACCGTGGCGCTGCATGTCAACAACTTGATAAAACGCGGGCACTTACAAAAACGCGATCGCTCGGCCCGTTCGTTGGAAGTGGTTGAGCCATCCGCTGATATTGGGCAGCCAAAAATTATCGCCAAGCAAATAAAAACTTCAGAAGAAAAATGGCTGGTGGAAAAAATCGAGATGTTCTTTAAGGAAGTCGAATCAGCGCCAAGAGTGGTAGAACTGCAGCTGGACCAACTTTATGTTTTGATAGGAGCGCTCAAGGTTTTGGGCGCGGAAGGAGCGGCCAACTCTTTTATCGCCCGCCTGACGGAGCTCAAAAAACGCTTAACTGATAACGAATACGCTGCTTAAGAAAGCAGCAAAAACAGCACTACAATAACTACTACGGCGACGACTCCCCAGATAATCCATTTGTTCATGGAGCTTTTACCGGCTGGGCCGCCAGCGGCTGGCGGTGGTGCTGAAGGGCCGGCGGGCGGTGTTGGCGCGTCTGGTGCCGGCGGTGTAGTTGTTGGCGGTGTTTGTTCTGGTTGCTGTGGATTCATGGTTTCTCCTAAAACTTTATAAGATTATTCTATCACGATAAGCATTTTTGGCTTAAATCCGCTAAAGTAATGAATGTCTATGGATTCAATAATCGTATTCTGCGCTAAGTATCTGGTGTTATTCATTTTTGCTTTAACGATTTACACCTGGTATAAAACAAAAAACCGCCGGCAGTTTACGGCGGCTGTTATTTTAGCGGTTATCTTCGCGCTTATACTGACTAAACTGGCGGGTTCCTTGTACTACCATCCGCGGCCCTTCGCGGTTGAGCATATTAAACCCTTAATAGATCATGCCGCAGACAATGGATTTCCTTCCGAGCATACCGTAGCGGCCATGACGCTGACAGCTATCATCTACTTTTACAGAAAAAAATTCGCGGCCGCGGCCCTGATTTTAACTCTGGGAGTCGCCGTTGGCCGAATTTTGGCACATGTACATTCGGTAGTAGACATACTAGGCGGCCTGCTAATTGGAGCGCTGGCCGGCTACCTGGGTTATAAATTTTGCGTGCAGGCTATGAAGGGATACCGGCGGCACGGGTTGGAGCAGCCGTAGTTGTCGGGATAATCTTCCTGATAACCTTTGTAGCAGTTGATAATAGGTTGGCTATTATCCGAAGGCGGCGCCGGAACAACCTCGGGCTTAGGCTGTGCCGGGTTGGAGTCCGTACCGCTGGATGACTCTATGATTTGCGGAGTTGAATTGTCGCTAGCAGTCCCGATATTACTTGGAGCTGCGGCGGCTGAAGCTGAGTTGCCAGGCATTAACCCGGCCGGCGCGGCCAGAGTGGAACTCGCTGGCCGTTCCGACGCTGCGCTATTACTATCTGATTCGGCGGCCAGGACTGAACTTTTAGGCTCGTATTGGCCAAATATCTTGGGCGAATCCGGCAAAACCAGCAATCCCATTGCCAGCGAGAAACCGACGGTCACCGCCAATACCAAGTATCCAAAATCTAATCGTGTCCAAAAACGCCTCATTGCACTCAACATTATAGTACTTTGGGCAACAAAGTGTAATCGCTAATGCTCAATTCTGCTTTTTTGCCGGAAGATAGCCCAACAAAATGCATTCCATTTTGCTGGAGCGATAAGGAACCGCGCAGGGGTTCCTTATAAGCCGAAGGCGCTTTTAACGCCAGGCAGCCAGTAAACCGCCGTTGATCAGCAGAACAACCAAAAAGTAGCCGGCGTTGATTTTCCAGAGCATCCACGATCGCCCTTCGAACACCAGGTGGACGGCTGAAACCACAGCCACGAAAGCTACCCAGATCCAAAAACCGGTTACTAGGCCGCGCCAGAACGCTAAAGTACCGCCACTGGCATAGACCACAAAATGGGCCAGTATCCAGGATTGCAAGAGGGCGCCAACGGCCGCCACGGCGTAACCGCTGCCGCCACCGCTCATCTGTTCAAGCTTACGCCCGGTTAATTTCGCCCACTCTTTACCAAAAGCGCCCTTGGAGTACCAAATCGAACCAACGACCATGTTAACCAAGGCCGCGACGATGACGGCCCACCAGTTAATATCCACACTCGGCATCTCACCCTCCTATTTAATTAGATATTTATATCTAACTCCGGAGCAGAAAAAATTACAACTGATTAATGCAGGCCCAGGGCGGCGTCAAGCCGTGGTTTGTCAAAGCCTAGAATTTGCTCTTCTTTGCCGTCGTCATGGACAATATGCGTGCAGGGAACGCCCCTGGTGTTGCAGGTCTTCATAAATTCTTCTATTTTTTCCGGCTGGCGGTCGAGTAAAACTTCTTCAAATTCCACGCCCTTGCTTTTGAGGTAATTTTTCTCCATGTGACAGTAAGGGCAGGTAGTCGTCGAATAAATCAAAACTTTCTTTGCCATAGACCCATTTTAGCATTGGCTAAAGCCAACCCCAAAATACTTGACTTGTTAAGTATTTTGGCTAATTTTCCGGATCAGCGTATTGCCTGCTCAATTCTTCCTGATGGCGCAGCAACTCAACGTTGTCAGTCGTAGCCATCAGGTCGTCTTCGTCCAAGAAAATTTCATCTTCGGGAAAGGTCCGGTAAAAATCAATCACTGTCCGCGGCGCGTCAACGCGCTGCGCTAACTCTATTAACTCTCTAACGTTAATAGGATAGTCTCTGACCTCTCGAATCAGCTGATGCAGGTCGGTTAAGGTTGGTTGATCTTCGAGCAAAATCATGTGCACCTCCCTGACTTAAACTTACATTCTAATTGTAGAAAATTTAAGTTTGGCTATCTGTGAAGATCCTTACAACCCGAGCTCAAGTCTTAACCGAGTTGGTAACCGGGGAAGTAATCAGTCTTGATCCGCTCGGCATCGACTTCCAGGTCTTCCAGCAAGTGCTGGTAGGCCTCGACCATCGGCCGCGGGCCGGACACGTAATAGATATTTTTAGGATCGCTCAGATATGGTTCGAGATCTTCCTTGGTAATCTTTTGGTCGCCGACAAATTTATGGATTTTAAACTCCGGGTGTTTGGCGGCCAGTTTCTGAAATTCATCGTCGAACACGAAATTGTCATCGCGGTTAGCGTAAAGCAGGTCGATATTTAACTTCTGGCCGTCATGGTCAAGTTGTAATAGCTGGGAATGATAAGGGGTGATACCAATGCCGCCGGCGATGAGGATGTGCCGCGCGGCGTCCGGCTCCAATAAAAAATCGCCGCGCGGCTCGCCAGCCTCGATTTCGGCGCCGGGTCTCAGATTTTCCAGCGCTTCTTTAAAGGTGCTGCTGCGTTTAGTATCAAAACGGGTCGTCAGCTGGATCGTCTTTTCATACGGCGGCGCGGAAATGGTGAACCAGCGTTCTATGCCGCGGTCATCGGCGTCGGGGTGGGGAAGTTCGTAATGTAAATATTGCCCGGGCTGCCAGCTGACCTTTTTATCCGGTTCAAAAACAAATGTAAAAACATTTTCAATTTGCGGCCTCTTCTCCAGCAACTTCAGTTTCATAAATCAATAATATCTTAAATCATCTGCTGGTAAAACTGCCCCAAAATACTTGACTTGTCAAGTATTTATTTACAACACTAAACCAAAGTTTTCCAGTAATACCAGAATCGCTTGAGTATTAAAGCGATAATTACCAGATACCAGACTAGTAGTACGTCGGCGTGATGTCTTTGGCAGAAACTCACTAACCTTTTGAGGCTCTCAGGGGTTTTGATATGGCCTTCGCGCAGATTGTAAAGCGTGGCGTACCAGAATATTGGAATGGTTACTACCCAGACTACCATGCAAAAAATACACAGCGCGCCTATCCGGTAAAGAGTCTCAAACTGCAGCCAAGTTATAAAAATTGTGGCCAGAGTTAATCCGGCCTGTACGGTTTGCCAGAACCAGCGTTTGAATTTGGCGCCGGCCAACAGGCCGGCGCCGATGGCCGCCACGGCGGCATAGCCTGCGATACCAATAAAATAATTCGGGAAACCAAAGGCGTGCGATTGGGCGCTGTCGGCTACGTTGGTACAGCTCAGTATTGGGTTAAGGTTGCAGACCGGAACATAGCCGGGGTTTTTCAGCCGGTCAAAAATCTCGATGCTAAGCATTACCGACGCCAGCAGGCCTATCAATCCGCCAATCAACAACAGCCAGGGTAAAAAGCGGTTAAGTTTTGAGGTTTCAGCGGCTTTTTTCATGCAGGTTCTATCAAATTATTATAGCCTGTTTAAATTGTAAGAATAACGGTTGATAACGATCGGCAAAATTGGGTAGAAAAAGTCCGGCTGCCTATGGGCCGTAGTTTTTCATCCCGTATTCTACCGGCCCTTCAATCTCGGGCTGGTTACCGCTAAGAATGCCCATTAAAGAACTCAGCCCAAACAGGCTAATAAATCCGACTCCCAGCGTTATTAGAAATTGGCGGCGAGTCATCTCCTTAGATAACAACTGGCTTAAATTGGACATTTTTTGCTTCTCTGTTTTAGAACTTATGCTTAAACTATACTACTTCATGGCCGCGATATCTGTCAATTAGCTACAGCGGTATATAGAACCTGGGTGGTGTAGTTACCGCTGCCGACGCTGGTGTTGGCGCAGGCGCCAAACCAGACTGTCGTTGTGACAGCCGGATCGGCAGGACCGGTGGCGTTAGCTATAGTGTCCGCGACCTGATTACTGGCGACAACGCCGGCAAAAACGGCACTTGGCGGCGCGATATTGGACTGGCTGGTGGTCGGGCCGGCACCGAAACTGCCCAGGCTATCGACCCGATATCCCCAGCTATTAGCCGTTAGAGTAGTCGGGCTGCTTAAAGTGCCGCTGGTAGCGCTAATGCTATCGGAGCCATTAACGAGAGCCGTATTGGTGCTATTATCGGCCAGAGTCAAGGTGTAGCCACTACTGTCGTCGGTTTGAACCGCCGCGCTATCACTTTGAATCGTGCAACTGCCGCCGGAGACCGGCGTAATGTTCAGGCTGATATTTCCATTACTGGTTAAGCTTATGCTGCAGCTGACGCCGTATTCGCAGGAACCATAGGTACCGCTGCCATACTGGCCGGTGGAATAAGCCATTGCCAAGCCGCCAAACAAGACCGGTAGTGACAGCAGCAGCCATAATAAACTCGTAAATATTCCGGCTCGGCGTTGGCGCTTCATCCTATCGCCGGTGGTTGGTTTTTGCTCTGCGTCTGGGTATATAAAAGTATCTGGCTGCCAGCAGCAAGATTAAGGGTACCAAAATGATAAGGACAATTAACCTGGCCGTGTTAGACATCACCAATACCCACTTGGTGGACAACTTTTGATGCTGGTTCAAAAATGTGACGTCTCCGGAAACCTTAAAGAGCCCGATACTTGGGGTCTTATCCCATGGAATAGTCACCCGCCGGATTGTTTGCGGCAACAGCTCTTTTTGAGTTGTAAGCTGGTATTTAGTGTGCCCGAGAATATCTTTAACGGTAAGCTTGATAGTCGAGGGGAAGTGGATGCTGCCGGAGTTTTGCAGCCTAATTACTGAGGTCAGCGGTGGTTTTTGGAAGAAACCGGATTTCCAAGTAAGCATTTCGCCTTTTTTAACCACCGGACCGGCTACCTGAATGTAAAATAACTCGCCTACCCGTTCGTTAAGGACGATACTATTGGCCGCCTTGGGATATTGTGTTTCGGCAAACGCCGCGGCGTAGTAGCCGCCCGGCTGGACATTTTCCGGAATAGTAATCGTATAACCGATAGTGACGGCTTGGTTCGGTTCAACGGTGCCGCCCGGCGCTGAAAAGTTAAACCAGCCGGTGATGTTGGGAGCTGTCGGCAGGACGGTGAATTCGGGCGTGTAATCCTCGCCGCTCACGCGATATGGCGCCGCGTAGGTTATAAATTTAAAGGCTGTTTTTCCCTGGTTTATAACTTTGAAAGAGCCGTGCTGGGATGAGCCCGGATTGATAACCGGGCTGACGGATGTGGGTGTCATGGTAATGGCTTGTTGCGCGGCCTTCGCCAGGCCGGTAGCCAAATAAAAAACTGATAGGCAAATAACTAAAAAGAGTAACGGCTGCCACCGAGTACTTCGCCTGGCTGATTCTGCTTGTATCATCTCAATTGGCAGTGGCTGTGTAAGTTACACTGTCGGTGTAGGTGCCGGAAGGCTGCGTAGTGTCGGCAGCCACGGCATACCAGACGGTAGTCGTGTCGCTGGATGCTGTTCCCGAGGTAGTTTTAATAGTGTTGGGCGATCCGGTAGCTGGAACACCGGCAAACTTAAGCGAGCCGCTAATGGCCGCGCTGCTGGCCGTGGTATAACCGCTGGAATTAAAACCTCCGACGCCCTGTACGGCGTAACCCCAAGTGTTCGCGCTTTGAGTCGTAGGTGTGGTTTGCGTACCGCTGGCCGCCGCTATATTATTGCCGCCGCTGACCAGGTTGGTATTCGCATCGGTGTCTGCCACTTGCAAGGTATAACCTGAAGAGTCATTGGTACTAACCGTCACTGTATCACTGGCGATAGTCTGGGCGCCGGAAGCAGTCGGCGTAACATTTACGTTCACGGTACCGTTGGTAGTCAATAAGCTAATGACGGACGAAATACTGGAACTAATAGTAGTAGAAGCTGTTAATGCCGATACCGCGGCGGTAACGCCGAATACTATGAAAAAACTCAGCAGGATAAAAAGGCAGGCCTTTATGTTTTTCAAACACTACTCTCCAATATCTCGAATAGTTATTATGGTTTAATATTACCACAAGTTCAATCCTAATTTAGGAGTCGAAAAAATTAATTCGCGGTAGCTGTATAGGTTACGCTATTGGTGTAAGTGCCCGAAGGCTGCGTAGTGTCGGCAGCCACTCCGTACCAGACTGTAGTTGTATCGTTACTGGCCGTGCCGGAAGTAGTTTTAATAGTGTTGGGCGATCCGGTAGCCGGCACGGCGGCGAACTTGATCGTGCCGCTGATGGCAGCGCTGTTTTGGCCGGAGGTCGGGCCGGCGCCAAAGCCCCCGATGCTGTCTACGCGGTACCCCCAGGTATTAACCGCCATGGCTATCGGGGCGCCTTGGGATCCGGATGAAGGTGGAATGGTATCAGAACCGGAAACTAAATTAGAGCTGCCGCTAGTTTCTGCCAGTGTGAGCGTGTAGCCGGAAGTATCGCTGGTACTAACCGTCACTGTATCACTGGCGATAGTCTGGGCGCCGGAAGCAGTCGGCGTAACATTTACGTTCACGGTACCGTTGGTAGTCAATAAGCTAATGACGGACGAAATACTGGAACTAATAGTAGTAGAAGCTGTTAATGCCGATACCGCGGCGGTAGCTAAAACCATAACAAAAACCGCCGAGATGGGCAGAAGCAGCTTAAAAGTTCGGGGAAGCATAGCTTTTAGAGGTTTTATCTTATTTATTTTGTCGGGCGACAAATTGATTGTAGTGCATTTTGCTAATGTCTGCAATCTCCTTAGGTTGCCCGCCCGATAACGCTCGTGCTATTATCTGTTATATCAGATGAGAGTTAAGGGTTTAGGGCGCTATAACCTAACTATTGGAGAAATGAATGGCACGCTTACCAGCTCCAGGCAGTGACGCGAACAACTGGGGGTCTTTATTAAACGACTACTTACAGCAGTCCCTGGCTGATGACGGCACGCTGGTAACTGACGGCACCAACACCTACACCGGTTTGGCTAACACCAACTTGGCTACCAATGGTCATCCGGGATTGGTCCAATTAACTAACGATTTGGGTAATACGGCCGCTTCACCTAAAGTCGTGGGGCTTCAGGGCCGCAGCGTCGATTCGGCGTCACCCAGCGACGGCGATGCCTTGATCTGGGACGCCGGCACCAGTAAATGGACGCCCGAGGCTCCGCCTACGGGAGGCGGCGGTGGATTGACAGATCTGGACGGCGGCAGCTCATCATCAACTTACGGCGGTATTACGGCAATTGATGGAGGGAGTTCCAGCTAGTGTCTACCCAGATTCAATTCCGCCGAGACACCGCGGCTAATTGGAACTCGAACAATCCAACTTTGTCAGAAGGTGAAGTTGGACTAGAAAGCGATACCAACGCCTATAAAGTTGGAGACGGGTCGACGGCTTGGAATAGCCTGCCTTACAATCAGCTATCTCCAGAAATAACTACGCTTACTCTAGATGGTCAAGCTAGCGACCCGTCGGCGCCGGCTGCCGGCAACCTCGTAGTTTACGCTAAGCCATTGGCTGGACGCGTGATGTTAAGACAAGTCGGCCCCAGTGGCCTGACTACGCCTTTGCAGCCATTCTTAGCTCGCAATAAGATTGGCTACTGGGCATCGCCCGGTAACGCCACCACGGTTCCCGGGGTATTCGGCTACACTGCGCCTACGACAACCGGTACCGCGACCACTAGAAGCGTAGCTGTGACCAGCGTCTATACCAGAGCCCGCCGGCTGGGTTATGTGTCATCGGCGACCGCCGGTTCGCTTTGTTACCAATACGTTAATGTCGCTCAGGTGACGGTTGGTGACGGTTCGGGCAATGGCGGTTTTTATAAAATTTGTCGATTCGGAATCAGCGACGCAGCAGCAGTTGCCTCCGCCCGTATGTTCGTAGGAGTGAGTTCAGCTACAACCGCGCCGACTAACGTCGATCCGGCTACCCTGACGAATTCCATAGGTATGGGGCATGGGTCCGCGGATACTACAATGCATATTTATTACGGCGGTTCGGCTGCTCAAACGCCAATCGACCTTGGATCGAATTTTCCCTCCAATACTCGCAGCACCGACCTTTATGACCTTGCCCTATTCGCGCCGGTTGACAGCAATAACACCGTGTATTACGAAGTTACAAGGCTTAACACCGGCCATGTGGCTACCGGCACCTTGACCGGAACCGCCGGCACGGTTCTGCCCAGCTCTTCGACGTTGCTTTCATACCACCGGCTTTGGCGCACAAATAATACTACCGCGCTGGCGGTGGGGTTCGACATAGTTAGTGACTACATAGAAACGGATAACTAATGGCGGTTCAAATTAAATGGCGCCGGGACTCAGCGGCAAATTGGACTTCAAATAATCCGACGCTGGCTAGCGGCGAACCCGGCTTCGAGACGGATACGGTTAAGTTCAAAATCGGTGACGGTTCTACCGTCTGGAGTTCATTGCCTTACGCCAGTGATATGTCCGGGGCTGAGGACGCGCTGGCGGCTCTGTTTACCGACGTTGGGTCCGATCCCAGTCCGCCGTCGAGTGGAAATTTGAAGATCTACACTAAAGACATTGCGGGGCGGATGATGCTGCGCCAACAAGGCCCGTCCGGCCTGACTACGTATTTTCAGCCGCATTTTGCTCGAAATAAGATTGGATATTGGAATCCACCGGGAAATGCTACAACCGCACCGGCGGTTTTCGGATTTACCGCGTATTCTACTGCCGGTACGGCTACAGCTGCCAATGTTGCAACGACAAATCTATTTACACGTATGAGACGCTTAAGCTATGTGTCATCGTCCACCGCCGGGTCACTGGCCAGTTTCCGTGTGTCCCAGGCACAAATTCAGATGGGTGATGGTTACGGCAACGGCGGGTTTGTTAAAATTATTCGTTTTGGCTGCAGTGACCCGGCGACCGTCAGCGGCGCCCGCCAGTTCGTTGGCATCGGCTCGACAACCTCGGCGCCAACAAACGTTGAACCCAACACGCTGACCAACCGTATCGGAGTCGGCCACGGGGCGTCCGATACCAATTTGATGTTTTACTATGGCGGCTCGGTTGCTCAGCCTCCAATTGACCTTGGGGCTAATTTTCCGGCGAATACCCTGTCGGCCGATGTCTATGAGTTAGCCCTTTTCTCGCCATCCAATATGTACTCGACGATATATTATGAAATTACCAGAATCAATACCGGCGATGTAACTACGGGCGTAATCAATGGCGATGGGGCAGGCATTGTCCTGCCGACGCCACAAATTCAGCTGACTTATAGTTGGAACTTTCGGACAAATAACGCCACGGCTTTGGCGGTCAGCATTGATGTTATGAGCGACTATATCGAGACCGATAACTAAAAGAACAAAATACTGACGTAAAAATTGATTTTTGGGGTATTTGACCGGTTATAAATTACACCTCTTTGCCGGGCGTCGCAAAGCGGTATTATTTTATCGTACTGGGCTACCAGATTCGAATTTGCGGCTACCGGATAATTGAAATTTTGGCGGTAAAAATTCGGCGCGATGTCATCGGGTGTATTGCTGATAATCCGGATTATCTGGCCGCTTTTATTTATCAGCACGTAACGCACGGGTGCTATCCGGGCCGTAATTAAATTTCCGCCGGAGGTTTGTGTCGCCAAGGCTGAACCACTTAATAAACCACAGGTTACAAACGCCAACCAAAGCCATACAATAACTCTCCTCGCAAACCCGTCCATGTGTAAGATAATTATAAAATAAACTATGCATAGAAGCCATATGATTATATCATAAGCGTTTTAGATAAAATCTAGGTTATATGGCGGAAAATACTCTGGAATGTCTGGTAATTGGCTGAAAAAAACCAGATATCAAAAACCAGCAAGATTACAAAAATGCCTTTTTCGGCCAATTTGCCGGTGGTTAGGCGCAGGGCTTTAATCGGTGGGATGCCAAAGCGGATTGGAATTGGCAGCAAAAGCGGGATGCCCTCTTTGGTAAATAAGTCCATCAATAAGTGCGACGCCACGCCAATCATAAAGGCCCACCAAACAATGTGGGCGTCCATTTTTGGCACCAGCAGGTTAAGCAGATGAAACAGCCAATGAAACAGCCAGCCGGTGAGTACCACACCGATAGCGCTATGAGTCAAAAAACGGTGCCCGCCGATTAATTTATCAAACGCTTTACCGAACCACTTGCCAACGGGCAGATTCCGCCAAAGTGGTGCTGTCGGCTGGTCGATATCCGGAAAAATGCCACCAATTTGGTTAAACAATAAAGCCAATAGAGCAGTGGCAACTGAAATTGTGCGTACCGATTGTACCGAAATTACTAACCCAAATGCTGTAATAGCTGCCAAATCATGGGTTCGCGCTGTCATGCGACTATTTTAAAGAAGGATTAGCGGGATACAAAACCGTTATCTTGAATCCAGAAACGCCAGGGCTTGTCTTTAGCTTTTGAAATGCCAATTCTGGGGCCGCTGCGAATTGATAAGTTAGCAACCTCGTTCCTGAGTTTGAGCCTGAAGCTACCCGTAAATATTGGCTTACCATAATCGGCTTTGGTAATGCCCATGGATTGAACTAACTTCGACGGCCCGCTGCATAGCTCACTGATATCGTCTTTCCCTCGTCGTTTCATCATTAACCCCAAACCTTTAGTTGGCTCTAAAGCACGAATTAAAACCGCCGCGCCAACACCGCATTCTTCGGCCGTAATGTTAAAACACCAATGCCTGCCGTACGTGAAATAAATATATGCGTGTCCGGCCGGCCCGAACATCACCGCCGTCCTGGCGGTTCTGCCCCGGAAGCTATGGCTGGCCTCGTCCGTTTGGTGGTAGGCTTCAGTTTCAACGATCAGCCCGGCGGTTGTACCTTCGGATGATTTATGCGCCAGCTCGCATCCAAGCAAATCTTTCGCCAGCCGCTCAACGGGCTTGTCAAAAAAAGATTGGGAAATCATATTCGGTGATTATAACCGGCTTAAGATTTAGCTGGATTTCTGATACCGGCGGCCGAAACCAGGCCGCCGACCGCCATCAGCGCTACTACGGCGATTATGCCCGTGTGAAAAGCCGAAACCGAAGATTGGACCAAAGCGCCCGCGAACTGCTTGTCGTTAGAGACCGCCGCTGGCGGAACTAAGTTAAAGGTTTTAACTTTAGATTCGTCTATGGCAGATTGGATCGTCGGGTTATTGGCTCTGTCGGACATTCGATTCTGCATTTGGGAACTGAATTGGGCGGCCACTAGGGCGCCAACGGCGGCTATGGCAATTAGACCGGCTACACGGGCTACGGCATTATTGATGGCGGAGGCGATTCCGGACTGATGCTTTTCAACGTCGCCTAAAATTGCCGAAGTTAATGGGGCTACTGTCAAGCTAAGGCCTAATCCGAAGAGAACTACCCCCGGGAAAAGAGTAGCCCAATAATCGATCTTGCTATCAACCATCAGCATCAGTAAAAACCCGGCGGCTGCTAAAATCGGCCCGAAGGTCATAAACCAGCGCGGCCCGTATTTGGCGGACAGCCCGCCGATTCTTGGTGAAAGAATAAACAATATTACCGTCACCGGTAACAATGCCAAGCCGGCTTTTAGAGCCGAGTAGCCGCCGACTTGCTGCACGAATACGGCGATCAAAAAAGTCGAGACCGTTAGCCCGGCGTATATAAAGGTGGTGGATATGTTTCCATAGCTGAAATTATGGTTTTTAAAAATCGAGAACGGCAGCATTGGATATTTGATTTTGGCTTCGCGCCATAAAAAAGCGGCCAAGAACAATAATCCGGCAAGTAGCGGCAGGTAAATCAACGGGCTGCCCCAGCCATACCGCGGTTCTTCTATAAGAGCTGAAACCGTACCGGCCAGTCCGACTGCGCAGAGCAGAGCACCAGACAAATCAACCTTCACGTCTTTTGGCCGGTCATGAGGCAGAGACATAATGCGCATTAGCCAGAGCGTAATGGTTACCGGGACGATGTTGATGGCGAATATCCAGCGCCAGGAGGCGTTGTCGACTAAAAAACCGCCCACCAGCGGACCGATGACAAAAGCGATTCCTGTCCAGGCGGTCCAAGTACCGATGGCTTTGCCCTGCGCCGATCCGGAAAAAGTCGAAATAATAATCGCCAGCGAACTTGGTACCAATAGAGCGCCGGCGATACCTTGGAGAGCCCGCGATACGATTAAAAACCAGTCAGTCGGCGCAATGGCGCATAGTAGTGAAGTAACGGCGAATCCCACCAAGCCCAATATCAGAATTTTTTTCCGCCCCAGTAAGTCGGACAACGAACCGGCAATTAAAATCAGTGATCCCAAAGTTACCAAATAGGCGTCCACTATCCACTGCTGCGAGGATAGGCCGCCTCCTAGATCTCTCTGGATAGCCGGCAGGGCTACGGTAACGATGGCGCCATCTAAAAACGCCACGAATGACGCCAAAATGCTCACCACTAGCACCAATTTCTGGTTCCTTGTCATCAGCTAATAATAGCAAAACCGCCCTCCCAACCGCTCGCCGCTAAAGCGGCTTAAGGTTTTTTATCGCGTGAAGCAAGTTTAGACTTCAGCTGCGTATCGATTTCGCCGAGCGCGCCTTTTAGCAAACTTTTGACCCTCAAGTTAGCCATCTTTAACCTCTGGTTCCGGTTCCTTAGAGCTTGCTCGGCCTGCTGCTGCCTGTGAGACGTAATAGCCGCCAGCATGGCCGAGACGATAGCCACCAGCAAAAAAGTATGCAATAAAATTAAATTGCGTTCCACCGAGCTGTAGGCAATAAATGGCCCCGATTTGGCAACTGTTCCCCAGACCGCTATCACCGAAACCAGCGTAATGATCACGGCCGCCCCGGCTTGAGTAAACCTTAGGCTGGCCCAGAAAATTAACGGAAAAATGAGGTAGGGAAATACTACCGCCGGAGTGCCGCTATGGCTGAAAATCAGCCCGCATGCCACGGAGCTCAAGATTAATAAAAGGCCGGCTTCAACGGGCTTTTGCCAAAGCGATCTGAATCTGGTACTGAAAAAGATTAATATTAACGGCGCGAACACTAAAGCGCCCATCGTATCGCCCACCCACCAGACCAGCCAGGTGGATAGGTAGGACTTATCCAGCAGATCACCCAGACCCAGGACCGATGTGCCGATCGTGGCGCTAATTAAAGTGCTCAAGCCGCCGGCCAAAATCAGCAGGCTGAAAAAATCGCTGAATCGGGAAAAATTGATATCCAGTTTTCCGACTCGCCGCAGCAAAAAACTGCCGGTTAAAGCTTCAAGCGTATTGCCGGCAGCAATACCGGCGGCGACAGCCGCTGTCTCATTTGTAATAAGGTTGGCTACAAAAGCGCCGATTAAAATCCCCGGCCAATAACGGTAGCCTAGAAGCAAAAGGGCGGCTAGGGCTATGCCGGTAGGCGGCCAAATAGTCGTGACTTGTTCAGTGCCGTAGGCGAATGACAGCCCCAGTTTGGCGGCGACTATATAAATCAGGGCCAGGATTCCAATCTTAACCAGATAGCGCCAGGTGACTGTCTTGATAACTCGTTCTATGTACTCACGGACTTGGCTGGGCCTGCCCTTTTTCACGCCTTCATCATAACAAAATACCCTCGCGCCCGCAGTAACCTATAGATTTGGGAAGAGAGTACTACGATTTACCGTTTAAGTACTTACTAGCGACACTTAGCGCAAACGAGGGTAAGATGACAAAAACTGATATGAATAGAAGTTTTTGGATTACCTTATTAAAGTCTGATTGAGTTGAGCTTCCATCGAAATCGGTTGTTAGAACCAGTAAAATACCGAAAATCCCAAATAAAATTGATGAATAAATAAACACTCGTGTTGCTATTTTTTGCATAGATTTAGTATAACAGTAGTCCTGGCAGCTATTTGCTTGGTAAAATGGAGTTATGGCTAAGAACAAAATTTCAGACGGCGCAGTACACAAATTACCGGCTGATTTAAAAAAATCACTGCTTTCCAGCCCCAAGGCGCTAGAGGCGTGGGAAGATATTTCACCGCTGGCCCGCAATGAATGGATTTGCTGGACTATCACGGTCAAACAGCAAAAGACCAGGGATGATCATGTCAGGCGGGTAGTTTCCGAGCTTAAAGAGGGCAAACGCCGTCCATGCTGCTGGATCGGCTGTATTCACCGCAAAGACAAGGCAATCAGCCCGTCAGTACAATGGGCTCTAAGTAAAAAATAAACCTGGTCCCCTTCGTCCGGCCTCATGAAAAATGGATTTGCAAACCATCTCAGGGATAATTCACAAATCCATGGCTCCGGAGGCCGGACTCGAACCGGCAACCATCACCTTAACAGGGTGTTGCTCTACCATTGAGCTACTCCGGAATATCGTTTAGAAACCAGGCTTTATTTTACAGGGGTAGTGCCGATACTTCAAACTTAAAGTTTTGCGCTCAGGCGTTTCAGTTCAGGCAGCCACAACGCCGTGTCGACCGCCAGCCAGATCCAACCAATCTTGACGTGGTTGACCGAATCGGCCAAGAAGAAAAAATTGAAAGCTACTATAGCCAACCCGACGGCTAATATCCTTCTACCATTATCCATAGCTAAAACCCTCTTAACTATAAACTTATTTTGCACCTTTTAAACGTTTTCTGCAAGCTCGGCGCCAACAGGCAGTCCGTAGCAGATTGGCTTATCCGAGAAATCATTTACCACTTCGACCATATCTTGCATCATGGTATGCACATCTTTTTCGGATTCGAGTTTACGAGACGGCAACACCTCTAATTCTGACTTTCCGGGCTGCATATCTATAGGAATAGGAACTGCCAAGTCAAAGTTCTGCAGGATGTATTCAGCAACCGATGGGTCGACTTTATTGACGCTCATAGCCACGCTTCCGTCTCCAAACATTATTTTCTTTGCCCTGGTACCTGTCAGCGCCCAATGTACAGCGATGCCTTTTGATAATCTGGCCTCCAATGCCGACTTTGCCAGCCTGGCGATATACTTCCTCGCCTTAATGTCCATACCATGTTTTTTGGCAGAGCGAATAGGAAGCGCTTCGTCAATGCCGCCGGAAATGCGCAGCACATCATACACTGCCATTCCGCCGATGTCTAAGAATGCCATCATCGGGTTAACTATTACATCATTGATATCGGCGATTTCCATCTTACCGCCGGAGCTTACGAAAAAATTATTATGCGCCGCCGCGGTATCTAAAACGTTTCTTAAATGCAGAGTAGCGAAGAGAGTGTTTTTTGATTCCTTGTGACGCGACAATACTAAGCTTTCGGCGTGGTTGTCTTCATACCCGGCGCTCAGTTTTTCATATCCCTCAACGCCTTTCCAGCACATTGGGATCCTAAGCTTAGAATTCCACGTGGACAAGTTGTCGCGGCCGCTTCTATAGTGTCACCTAAATACTAGTGACTCCAGCGTAACTGGACTGGCCACAGTTAGGCCGCAAATGTAATCACACTGGCTCACCT